>ERZ1039804.10-NODE-10-length-152370-cov-13.962341_pt1 | contig 152370 bp, 132 predicted proteins | sample MGYA00383089_ERZ1039804 | MGnify/ENA primary metagenome ERZ1039804 (study PRJEB29581, sample SAMEA5548359) | metagenome | biome: marine; feature: coastal; material: water | depth 1 m | study: Short-term variability in the microbial, nano- and picoplankton...
GACGAACAAAAAAGCGGAATAGTGAACTAAAATTCAACTATTCCGCTCTGGTAGCCCGTAGGGGAATCGAACCCCTCTTGCCGAGATGAAAACCCGGTGTCCTAGCCGATAGACGAACGGGCCATTTCATGCTCGTATCACATCAACTATTCCTAGCTTCTGTGTTGTCCGGCTCCGAAACCTTCGGATGACATTGCTGAACACTTTTGAAAGAACAAATCTCCCGTTGCGTTAAGCGAGTGCAAAAGAAATATTATTATTTTAAACGCCAAATAAAAAGATTTAAAAAGGTATAAATTTTAAAAATACTTTTACTGTTCAGAGTGCCAGAACCTTCCTGTCATATTTCACCTTAATTATCATCTATAAATTTTAAAAATAAGTTAGGTTTGCATTCTTCAAACAAAAAATAAATAGAAAAATAATGAGAGTAGCCATCAATGGGTTCGGTAGAATTGGAAGATTAGCATTCAAATGCCTTCTAGAAAAAGAAAATATAGAGGTAGTAGCTATAAATGATCTTACAGATAACAAAACACTTGCTCACTTGCTAAAATATGACTCTGTGCAAGGTAAGTTCAATGGTACCGTAGATTTTACAGATGAGCATATCATCGTAAACGGAAAAAATATAGCAGCAACTGCTGAGCGTGATCCCTCTAACCTCCCCTGGAAAGAAATGAATATAGATGTAGTACTTGAGAGTACTGGTTTTTTTAGAAGCCCTGAGACGGCTGGTAAGCATATCACAGCGGGTGCTAAAAAAGTAATCATCTCTGCTCCTGCTAGTGGTGATGTAAAAACCGTAGTGCTAGGAGTAAATGATGAGACACTAAGCGGTGACGAAACAATTGTATCTAACGCTAGCTGCACAACCAACTGCCTTGCTCCTATGGCTAAAGTACTAGACGACTTACTGGGTTTAGAAAGTGGTTTTATGACTACGATTCACTCATACACCAGCGATCAACGATTACTAGACGCTCCACATTCTGATTTAAGAAGAGCTCGCTCTGCAGCACTAAACATAATTCCAACAAGCACAGGTGCGGCTAAAGCAGTAGGCCTTGTTTTGCCGCATCTTGCAGGCAAACTAAACGGAAACTCTCTACGTGTACCTACTCCTACAGGAAGTGCTACTGATTTTGTGGTAACACTTAAGAAAGAGACCACGGTAGAAGAAGTAAATGCTGCATTCAAAAAAGCATCTGAAACAAACCTGAAGGGCATATTAGAATACAGTGAAGATCCATTGGTATCTTCTGATATTGTAGGAAATCCTCACTCGTGTATTTTTGATGCTCAGACAACAATGGTTATGGGCAATACCGTAAAGATAATGGGCTGGTACGACAATGAAGCTGGATACAGCAACAGAGTCGCAGACCTTATTGCTAAAATAGGATAGTTCAATCCTGTAGCACACTAAAAAGAGGCAATGCAGTAGCATTGCCTCTTTTTTTATCCGATTCTACATCCAAAATATTTACTTTAGCAACGTGCTAACCAAACTTAAATCACTCGGGCCAGGTCTGCTTTATGCAGGTGCGGCCATCGGGGTATCTCACCTTGTGCAAAGCACCAAAGCTGGAGCAACCTACGGCTATGTATTGATAGTGGCCATTGTTCTGGCACATATTTTTAAATATCCATTCTTTGCGATAGGTCCTCGTTACGCCAAGGCCACAGGCACATCATTGGTGACCGGCTATGCTCAAATGGGCAAATGGGCGGTAATACTTCTTCTAGTGCTCACTATAAGTACTATGTTCACTGTACAAGCTGCAGTTACCCTTGTGACAGCAGGCATACTACAGCACATAGGAGCTGCAATTACAGCTCCTGTTCTATCGCTTTTGCTATTGCTCGTGTGTTTTGTTCTTTTAAACATAGGCAATTATTCACTACTAGACCATCTCATGAAGATGATTATGATCGTACTCTCACTGTCTACCCTCACAGCATTCATACTCTCCTTCAACGTAGATATAGAAACTCTCCCTTCTGCCAAGGCACATTTCGATATTACCACAAAACAAGATTTAGGCTTTTTAATGGCATTTGTAGGTTGGATGCCAGCACCGCTAGACATTGCTATTTGGCATAGTATATGGACTCTTGCCAATGGAAAACCCAAAGAAAAAGGCAATTTTGATTTCAATGTTGGGTTTTTTGGTACAGCAATCCTCGGTATATGTTTCTTAGTATTAGGAGCACATACACTATACGGTACAGGCGAAACGCTGGCAGCCTCCGCAGGCGGTTTTGCTGCACAGCTTATCACAACGTTCACTAGCAGTTTGGGAAGTTGGTCTTATTGGTTAATAAGTATTGCTGCATTTACCACTATGTTTAGCACTACACTTACGTGTTTTGACGCTATGCCCCGTGTTATGGGCAAAATAGGAGAAGAACTAAATTTCTCAAAGATATTCACCAAGACCAGCACCTGGCAAATCGTGCTCCTAGCAGGCAGTGCGGTCATCCTCTTTTATTTTATAAGTAGCATGAAACAGATGGTGACCTTTGCTACCATTATTTCATTTCTCACCGCTCCCGTCTTGGCATGGCTAAGCTACAAATTGGTTACAAAACATCCGCAGATAAAGCTGTGGTCTACTACCGAAACCCGAGTAGCCAAAATGGGTATTGTAGCACTTGTTGCTCTAAGTATTCTGTATGTTGTTTCATTTTTGTAACCTTGTGCCAGCACACATGCTTGATATCTCTGTAAAACGATGCCCATTGACCAGACAGCTAACCATGGTCTTACTCAACTTTGAATAATTTTTCTATGAACGGTCGCGTCCTTATAGCAGAACCTTTCTCTACCGATCCAAATTTTGATCGTAGTGTAATACTCATAACCGAACATAATGAAAAAGGCAGTATAGGCTACGTACTTAATCAACGTACAGAATATACCGTAAATACGCTTGTTGAAGGCCTAGATAAGGTGAACCATAACGCCTACCAGGGTGGCCCTGTAGAACTGGATAGCTTGCACTACTTACACACCTATCCGCAGATAGAGGGAAGCATAAAAATACAAGACGGAGTTTACTGGGGTGGCAATTTTAGAGCAGTATGCAACGGCCTAATGTATGGATCCATGCAGCAAGAAAATTTCCGCTTCTTTGTGGGATACAGTGGTTGGGCGGCCGGTCAGTTGCAAGCTGAACTGGACGAAAACGCTTGGATGGTGGGAGACCTAGAAACCAAGTACATTTTTGGCCAGAACATAGAAGACAAGAAGCTTTGGAAACATGCCATACGTGAACAAGGTGGAACAAATTCGCTGCTTGCAAATGCTCCCACGGACCCTTTTTTAAACTAGGAAATAATTAATTTCATACCTTTGCATGCAACATATTTACAACAATGGATAACAGCATATTAATCTCAGCACACAGTATTCTCAGATGGGCCGTTTTACTATTTGGACTCTATGCCATAACCAAGAGTGCTAGAGGAGTTCTCTATAAACAAGACTATACATCAAATCATAATTTAGCCGCTACACTATTTATAGCTAGCGTACACCTCCAAGTTGTAATCGGTCTATTGCTTTATGTAGCAAGGGGCTGGGCAGATAGTTTTAGTGACATGGCAGCAACTATGGGAAATGCTTCAAGTAGATTTTGGGCTGTAGAACACCTGACAGGCATGCTACTGGCTGCAATACTTATCCAGATAGGCCGTACCAAGAGCAAGAAAGCTACAGAAACAGCCAAGAAACATAAAATAGCTCTTCTCTTTTTTTCAATAGGACTACTCATCATACTGGCTATGATACCGTGGCCTTTTAGAGGAGAAGTAGCACGCAGCTTATGGCCATAAGCAACTATCATCACTATTAGAAACAAACGATTATCTTGAAAAAAGAAACACTACAAGCAGTAGCAGATATACTGGGCAACGGGTACAAATGCTACGTAAATACGACCACTGAAGAAGTACAGACAGCAGAAAACGTATCGCTAGAAGATCAGCAAAGCGACAACTACAAGGAATACGTTCCACTAGAAGGACCCGTTATCTTTGGTTTTATGCAAGATTATGTAAAAAGCGTAGAAGATTTTGAAAAGCAAAGTGAATTGCTCGGAGCTATTAGCTTTGATAACCCTTTCAAGAGTTTCAAGACGGCTGTATACAGCACTGGCTTGGCAGATGATTGGATTGCTTATCGCATTGCACGCATAATGGAAGTCATTTAGTAAGAGCGCTGCAGCACTTGCTCAAAGGCTACAATGTTTCTATATTCCTACGCATCAAGTCTTTTAACTCATCCAGGTTTTTGCCATCTTTGGCAGACACAAAAACGATATTATCATTGAGCTTGGCCATCCAGGTTTTCTTTAAGGTAGCGAGGTCATAAATGGCCTCATCCTCAAAAATATCCTCGCTGGTAGCGTCTGGTTTATACTTATCTATTTTATTGAAAATAGTAATAATCGGCTTGTTCCCCGCTCCAATCTCCAATAGGGTTTCCATGACCGTCTCCATTTGCTCCTCAAACTGTGAGTGGCTCACATCTACAACATGCAGCAAAATGTCTGCCTCTATTACCTCATCCAAGGTGCTTTTAAAACTCTCTACCAGCTGATGTGGTAGTTTTCGTATGAAGCCAACCGTATCTGACAATAAGAAAATACACGGCTTATAAGTGACTGGATCTGGAGGAAACACAACCTTACGCACTGTACTATCCAGTGTAGCAAATAGTTTGTCTTGTGCCAGCACATCTGCTTTAGCAAGTAGATTAATCAAAGTAGACTTCCCTACATTGGTATACCCTACTAGTGCAACACGTTTTTGACTTTCTCTATTTTTACGACGCGTTACAGCTTGCTTATCTATGTCTTTCAGCTCCTGTTTAAGTTTGGCAATCTTATCGCGAATAACACGTCTATCTGTCTCTATCTCTTTCTCTCCCGGACCCTTCATACCTATTCCCCCCTTTTGTTTTTGGAGGTGAGTCCACATGCCCGTAAGACGTGGCAAGAGGTATTCGCTTTGTGCAAGTTCTACTTGAGTACGAGCTTGTGCTGTCTGGGCATTTTTGGCAAAAATATCTAGTATTAGACTACTGCGATCAACTATTTTACAATGTATATGTTCCTCTAGATTTCGTATCTGAGAGGGACTAAGTTCATCATCAAAAATAGCCAGATCAATAGCATGCTCTTTTACATACGCAGACACGTCTTCAATCTTACCTTTACCAATGTATGTCTTAGGATTGGGATACTCCAATCGTTGAGTAAACCGTTTTAGGGTTTGGGCGCCTGCAGTAAAAGCCAAAAATTCTAACTCATCGAGATAGACTACCGTTGATTTTAAAGGCAAGTTTTTAGGCTCTACTCCTATCAGTATAGCCTTCTCTAAGTCTGCGTCCTTATTTACGTGAAAATTCAATAGATGATTTGCGTTTTTATTTTCGTTCTTTGTATACGCGAAGTATGGTGCAAAAATACATCCAAAAATCACGGTTTTGCCTGCTCATTTTTATACTAGGGACTTTAGCTGCTCAAGCTCAAGTTTTAGAATGGAGTAATCCCATCAAACTAAAGGGTGGTGCCACTTTTACCAAAGTAATAGGAGAAAATCAGCACGGCACGTATTTACTTCGCTATCGCAATAGGTTTTATACCAAAAACATTATTCTAGAACGCTTTAACCATCAACTTACGTTTGAAAAAAGTATTCATATAGAGCTGCGCAAGGCTAGGCTCAGTAAGTCATATATTACCGCAAAGGGAATTTTATTAATCAAAGCGAAGTATATCCGGCAGCATCAAGAAAACCGTCTTATTGCTCAATGGTATGATTTTGATTTCATAGAAATGGGAGATCCTGTATTACTAGCTACATCCACCGCAAGGGAGTATGGTGATAGGGGTAATTTTAGAGTAAGAATAAGCGATGATTTGCAAAAGATACTGGTGCTGACAACGGAAAAATCCAGTACACCCAATACCCTTATTCACTACCGAATATTCACAGACGCGTTAGTGGCCACCAAGGGGCACACCTTTAGCCTAAACTACCCGGATGCAAAAATAGTACTCCAGGACCTTGTGGTTACCAATACATCCTCAATTAGCATTCTGGCCCGTATCACTCCTAAATCTCTAAAAAGAGATGCTACCTCAAATTTTCACTTGATAACATTGCATGATTCAACCCTTTACGCGAGGCAAGTTACCGATAGTGTCAATTTAAAATCGCCAAAACTAACCTATAATAGAAAACTAGATCAGGCTATAGTAACTAGTTTTTATAGCCTAAAAAATCTGCGAGGTATCGTTGGAACACTTTTTTACACGCCGGGCAATCCACAGGACTCGCCCCAATTGGTCTGGAGCAAATTTAGCACTGACCTGATAGACGAAATAACCCTCAACGATCGAAATGAGGACGCTGTATCAGAAGGATTTTACATACTACGAACAATCCCTCGTTCCGATGGGGGGATGCTCATTATTGCAGAGCAAAAAAACATAGCAACAGAAGACGATATTATCCTTGTAAATGGATTGCCCCAAAGTACATTAAAGAATATCTACAATTTTAATGAGGTTCTGGTTCTCAACTACGATGACAGCGCCTATCTGGACTGGCACAAGCTTATTACTAAAAACCAAACTACGGTAAATGACGGAGGGTACTTTAGTTCCGTAGTGATTTATACGGGCCCCAAGTATATACAACTCATCTACAATGATCAGCTCCGTAGCTCTGGGGAGGTCATGCAGCACACTATTTACAACAATGGAATGGAAAAAAGCCAGAAGCTCTTAAAAACAGAAATAGATTTTGTCGCAATAGTACCCTCTGAGTCCAAACAAGTTTCTTCTAAGAAAGTAATCGTTCCTACGTCAAAAAACAGGAGATTTGCCCTACTCAAACTAGTCTACAATTGATAAAACTACTCACAGAGAAAATAGGTGGAGCAGTGTTGCTCGCTACGGCCATTTTAACTGGATTTGGTCTCATCATAGACGATGGCAGTATAACTATGATTACCAAGCTAGCCCTCTTATTAGCAGAAGGTCTTTTGCTCAATTATCTGTGCTTCAGATTTGGAATTCTCGGCATCAACACCAACCTGCCACTGGTTCTCTTTTGCACGCTCACAGCCCTATTAATTCCTCAACTTGGAATGGGAGATATCATATATGGAGCAGTTTTTCTTGGAGCTTTGTTCCTTGCCCTGGAGAGTAGAGAATACCCAAGGCTATCCAGTAGCTATATGATTTACTTTGGCGTATTCTTGGGTATCGCACAAGCTTTTAGTAATATTAGTCTTCTGATGATGCTCCCCGTTTTTATACTTTTTGCCCAAGCAGGCACACGTAAACCGCGGCACTTTATTCTTAGTTTTACGTACTTCGCGATGGTTATTATTTCCATTTCGGGATTGCTATTTGTGATGGAATTAGACTATATGATATGGGAGCTTATCCCATCCCTGTCGTTGGATTATTCTGTCTTTAATTCTATCGTCATAAAACTAACTGTTCCCTTCATTCTTATTTGTTTAGCGATACATTTTCTCTCGCTTAATAGCTATCGGTTTAGGTACCCAAACCAATCAATTATTTTGAACTACACCATGCTATTACAACTGGTTTTTTCAGTGTTGTTGGTTATCATTACTGCTGAGTTAGACATATTGATGTATACAATTATGGCAGCAAGTATATTGTTATCATTTATCTTTAGATATAAGCAAGATAGTACATTCATTAATTCTGCTTTTGTGAGTTTGATTAGTATATGTATGATGTCCCTCTATCTTTATAAAATATTAATCTTGTAACAGTTGTGGAATTTAATTTTCTTTGCCAGCAACAGCATAAAAAACCAGTAGCTCATGAATGAGGACATAAAATTAGTATTAGACGAATTGAAAGAAGCATGTGAAAAAGCGTTGGACCACGTAGCAGCCGAGGTAGGCAAGCTAAGAGCAGGTAAAGCAACACCTAGTATGCTAGATAGTGTAATGGTAGATTACTATGGTAGTAAAGTGCCCCTTAGCCAAGTCGCCAATGTAAATACGCCAGATGCTAAAACGCTCATGGTAAAACCATGGGAAAAAGGCATGCTCGATGAAATAAGCAAAGGAATAATGTATGCCAATCTTGGTCTCAACCCTCAGAATGATGGTGAGCAAGTAATCATAAATGTGCCGCCTCTAACAGAGGAACGCCGCATGCAGCTGGTAAAACAAGCTAAAGGTGAAAGTGAACATGGTAAAATTGGTTTACGTAGTGCCCGTAAAGATGCTATTGATACGATAAAAATGCTTCAGAAAGACGGACTTGGAGAAGATATGGCCAAAGATACAGAAGCAGAAGTGCAAAAGGTAATAGATGCATATGGCAAGCGTATAGACGACACTATTGCTAACAAGGAAAAGGAAATAATGACGATCTGATCGCTGATAATCCTTTAACAATGGCCTATGGCATCTTTTGTCACGGAACAAGTACACAAACTGTGGTACAACAATGCTATCTGGAAAATTTAGAAAAAACATAACCATAGGTGCAGAAGTGGAAATAGTACAAAAGCACCACCAACGTAGTGGCGAACTTACACATGGATTTGTAAAACGATTGCTTACTAAATCCACCGAACATACGCATGGTATAAAAGTAATGTTAGAAACAGGAGAAGTAGGAAGAGTAAAAAATGTACTCAAGGAAGACCTCTAAAACAAAGAAGGCCAGTGAGTGTCACTAGCCTTCTTTGTCATTCAAAATTAAATACTTTTACTTTTTAGCTACCTATACGCATTAAAACTAACATTCTGGACCCTGTTTATTTGCAACGGACCACGGTTAAAGCACTATTTACTTTTCAGCATATCCAATGCTACATCTACAATCATATCTTCTTGACCGCCCACCATTTTACGTTTACCCAGTTCCTGTAAGATGTCTGCAGTATTGAGTCCATATTTTTGAGCTGCTCGCTCACTGTGCAGTAAGAAACTAGAATACACTCCAGCATAACCGAGACTCAGCGTCTCTCTATCTACCCGCACTGGTCGCTCCTGCAATGGACGAATTTCATCATCTGCTAAATCCATCAGCTTCAGTAAATTTGAGTTAGTCTTTACATCCATTCTGTTGAGTACAGCAATAAGCACCTCTAAGGGACAATTCCCAGCTCCAGCTCCCATTCCCGCCAATGACGCATCCAAACGAGTAGCACCATGCTGCATACCTACAATGGTATTGGCTACGCCAAGACTAAGGTTATGGTGACAGTGAATGCCTACTTCTGTATGTGTATCCAATACATCCTTGAATGCTTTGATTCTATCTGCTACTCCATCCATCATAAGAGCACCGGCACTATCCGTCACGTATACACAATCTGCACCGTAACTTTCCATTAGCTTAGCTTGTTCTGCTAGTTTACTTGGCTCATTCATATGCGCCATCATCAGAAAACCACCCACATCCATTCCTAGATTTTTAGCAGCTTCTATGTGCTGCCTACTCACATCTGCTTCTGTGCAATGCGTTGCTACCCGCACAGAACGCACACCCAAGGCATACGCCTTTTTAAGATCTTCTATGGTTCCAATGCCCGGAAGAAGCAACGTAGTAAGCACCGCATGATTTAATTCCGCTGCAACACCTTCTAGCCAATCCCAGTCGGTATGTGCACCAAAGCCGTAGTTGAAACTGCCTCCACTAAGTCCATCTCCATGAGAAATTTCTATCGCATCTACTCCAGCCTTATCCAGTGAAATGGCTAGGTTTTTTAGTTGCTTTTTGCCGTACTGATGACGGATGGCATGCATCCCATCTCTTAGCGTTACATCCTGAATGTATATCCTTCTTTTTCCCATTTTTATTTTACTAGTTTTTCTCCTACCGCTAATGCAGCACTTGTCATGATATCGAGGTTCCCAGCATACGCTGGCAAATAATGTCCGGCTCCTATTACTTGCAATAACACGGTAGTTTTCAACCCACTTTTATGCCCTACTCCCTCTATGAAAACCGGTTTATCTTCTGGAATATCATCAAACTGCACCTCTTGATGTAGCGTATATCCAGGTACATATTTTTGTACTTCTACCACCATATCGTGTATGCTTTTTCGGATCTCTTCTCGATCTGCTTGGTCACTGAGCGTAAAAACTGTATCGCGCATGACCAATGGTGGTTCTGCTGGATTTAGAACTATAATGGCTTTCCCTTTTGTAGCCCCACCTACTTTCTCTATCGCTTCAGATGTGGTTACGGTAAACTCGTCTATATTGGCTCGTGTACCGGGTCCTGCACTCTTGCTTGCTATACTGGCTACTATCTCACTATAATGTACTTTAGCTATTCTACTTACTGCAGCTACTATAGGAATAGTTGCTTGTCCTCCGCAGGTTACCATATTTACATTTACACCGTTTTTTTTGGATAAATCTACATCCAGACCCAGTATTTTACTTAGGCTCTTATCGCCATTTACTGCTGGCACAAAATAGGGTCCAATGGCTGCAGGCGTTAAATCTACTATCTTCTTTTCTGGAAATTTTTCCATCTTACCAACGTTGTACCGATGTGCCTTGGCAGATGTGGCGTCAAAAACAACATCTATCTCGTTCCAAATGGGTAATTCGATGAGCCCATCTATACCTGTTGCACAGATTTCTACGCCCATTGCTTTTGCTCTGGATAGCCCATCACTTGCCGGGTCTATACCCACAAAGCACCCCATTGCTAGCACGTCTGAAGTACGCATTATCTTTATCATCAGGTCTGTGCCTATATTTCCACTTCCGATTATTGCCGCTTTCTTTTTCATCGTAATCTATTTCAACGCCACTATCAATGGCAAGAGTTAATTTTATTTTTTACCGTATCGCTCAGCATAAGAATGTTCAATGTTTGATCGCACACCGTATACCTATAATAGGTACAAACAACTTATTCTATTTCTAATGCAACACTACCTAAACCATCAATGGTCGCTTCAAATATATCTCCACGAGCTATAGGGACCATTGGCCCTAGAGCTCCACTGAGTAGTACCTCTCCTTTGCGTAAAGGATTCCCTTGCTTTGCCATTGTCTGTGCCAGCCAAAGTGCTGCGTTGAGTGGATTGTCCATACATGCAGCCCCACTTCCTTCGGAGGCAACTTTACCATTTTTAGTCAACTGCATTTGGCAATCTACTAAATTTAGGTCATCCAAATCTACTTTAGTTTCTCCCAGAATAAAATGACTTGCACTTGCATTATCTGCAATAGTATCTGTGATACGAATATTCCAATCTGCTACACGACTACCCACTATCTCTATACTTACCGTGGCATATTCTATGGCATCTATGAGATCTGTGATATTGAAATCCCCCTCCAAATCCTCACCCATCACAAAAGCTATTTCTGCCTCTGCTTTGGGCTGTACTAGCTCGCTGAAAGCAAGCTTTCCTCCCCGAACTTCCATTGTATTGAAAAGTACACCATAGTCTGGTTGGTCTACACCCAGTTGCTTCATTACTGCAAAAGAGGTTAGGCCAATTTTCTTGCCTACTACCTTTTCTCCATTGGCCATTCTACGTTTCACATTTATCTCTTGTACAGCATACGCCGCATCTATATCATCAGCCGAAATAATAGCTCTAACAGGTGGCACAGTGCTCTTGGCCGTATGTGCTTCCCACACTATATCTGCTGCTTTTTGTATTTTTAGTTTCATCTTTTCTTCTAACAAAAATGGCTGAAAGTAAACTCTCAGCCATTTTATTTTTTCAATTTTTTGAAATAGGTCTTATAGTGTTCCTCTTAATTCTTGTTCCCGTTCTATCGCTTCAAACAAAGCTTGGAAATTCCCTTTACCAAATGATGTTGCTCCTTTTCGTTGAATTATCTCAAAGAATAAAGTAGGACGAGGTTCTATTGGTTTTGTAAAAATTTGAAGTAAATATCCTTCGTCATCTCTATCTACCAAGATACCCAATTCACGCAACGGAGCGATATCTTCATCAATCTCACCAACTCTATCTAACAATACGTCATAATAATTATCTGGGACTCTGAGGAATTCTATACCCCTCGATTGCAATTCTCTAACCGTACCAATGATATCATCTGTAGCAACCGCTATGTGCTGTACCCCCGGCCCTTCATAAAAATCTAAGTACTCTTCTATTTGCGATTTTTTCTTTCCATCTGCAGGCTCATTTATAGGGAACTTGATTCTACCGTTTCCGTTACTCATCACCTTACTCATGAGAGCAGTGTATTCCGTAGAAATATCTTTATCATCAAATGACACTATTTGAGCAAAGCCCAATACCTCTTTATAAAAATTGCACCATGTCATCATCTCACCAAGCTCTACATTGCCAACCATATGATCTACATACTGTAGCCCTACCGGAGATGGGTTAAACGTAGACTTCCACTCCTTGTATCCGGGCAAGAATATTCCTTTATACTCATCTCTTTCTACAAAAATATGTACCGTCTCACCATACGTATATATTCCAGAACGAACTACGCTACCATGATTATCCTTTTCTTCTACTGGAGACATGTAGTGCTTCGCACCACGTTTTATTGCTTCGTCATATGCCTTAGTAGCATCTGGAACCCATAGAGCAACTACTTTCACGCCATCACCATGAGCATCTATGTGTTTACCTATATCGGTACCACTTTTGAGAGGAGAAGTCAGTACAATTCTAATTTTATCTTGAACAAGCACGTAACTTTCTCTATCCGACATGCCCGTTTCTAACCCAGAGTAAGCTAAGTCCTGAAAACCAAATGCTGTTTTGTAAAAATGAGCTGCCTGCTTACTGTTGCTTACATAAAATTCTATATAATCTGTACCGAACAGTGGCATAAAGTCTTGGGCTTCGTCGTATAACTTGGGGAGGTTTATTGTATTTGTGTCCATTGTGTTTTTATTTTCTTTACTCAAAAAATATTACGCCGCTACAAAGCTAGCCTTTTCATGATAAAAGAACCAACTGCAGTTGGCTACATTAATTTGTTTATTGCCTTAGCCACGCCACCTTCTTTATTTCCAGTAGTAATATGATCTGCCATTGCTAGCACTTCTTCTTTGGCATTGCCTACAGCTACACCCATACCTACGGCCTCAAGCATTTCCATATCGTTGTAGTTATCTCCAAAAGCTATAATATTTTCCCATTTGAGATCTGGATATTTATGCTGCAGTAAAGTAGCTATGGCCGATTTTTTAGATATTTTTTTACTCGCTATTTCTAAGTATGTGTCCTTAGATTTATATACGTGCAGATCATCGTTTAGTTGCTCTATTAAGCTAGCATATAGTACGGCTATCTCTTCAGCCGGCCCCATACACATTACCTTATGAGCTCCTCTATTTGTTGCACCATAGGCTGCTAGTGTCTCCGCTACGCTACGTACTTGTGGAGTTACTTTGGTATTGCTCGCCTCTCTATTTGCCCAATAGTCCATAGCCGGAACAAACCATTCGTCATTGTTATAAATACTGACGTGGATCGCTGTCCCTTCACTTAGCTCTGCTATCTTTTTTACTTCTGCAAAACCCACTTCTGTACTACTCAGCACTTTGTCCCCATCAAGCACCAACCCTCCGTTATAGGCAATCAAAGGACTGCTTTGAATACCTACTTCAGCTTGCAAGTGACGCATAGCATCTGGCATACGAGAAGAAGCTAAAACAATAGTACAACCCTCTTTTATTCGCTTAAACTCTGAGATAGTCTCTGGTGCTAGTTCTCTATCTGCATTGAGTAATGTACCGTCTATATCGGTACACAGTAGTTTGTAAGACATGGTGCAAGAATAGATAAACAGATAATCCTGACCCTACTCGACGTTGTTATAGATTTCCTCTTGTTTTACCATCTCTCCCTTACCCAACTATTATTACATTTGCCCAAAGCACACAAATAGCCATGTCAAACAAACTAAAAAACTACGCCAACGGTCACTGGCAAGAGCACAAAGGAGAGGGATTTGTACAGCATAATGCCATAACAGGACAGCCCATAAGTACTGCAAGTAGCGCAGGGCTAGACTACGAAGAGATGGCAGACTACGCCCGCCGAGTAGGGGGTAAAGCACTGCGTGCAATGACATTCTACGAGCGCGGCTACATGCTTAAGAAACTTGCACTTCATCTGGATAGTATAAAGAAAAAATACTACGATATTAGCTACCTTAGTGGGGCTACCAAAGGAGATAGCTGGGTAGATATAGATGGCGGAATAGGAACGCTATTCACCTATGCAAGCATGCGTAGGCAGATGGGCAACCAACGCTTTTATGTAGACGGCGACACGGCCAAGATAAGTTCCAACGGCACTTTTGTAGGGCAGCATATCATGAGCCCAAAGCAAGGTGTGGTGGTACATATTAATGCATTCAATTTCCCAATATGGGGAATGCTAGAAAAACTAAGTGCGAACTTATTAGCCGGAGTACCAGCCATCGTAAAACCATCTGAAATCACCTCTTACCTTACCCAAGCTATGGTAGAAGATATTGTAGCCAGCGGCCTAGTGCCAGAGGGTGCCATACAGCTCGATTGTGGTAAAGGACACGGCATTATAGATTCACTTGGCTCGCAAGACCTAGTAACTTTCACGGGTTCTGCAAAGACCGGTAGAATGCTGAAAAGTATGCCGCACATCATCGAAAATGCTATTCCTTTCAATATGGAAGCAGACAGTCTAAACGCTGCTATACTGGGAGAAGATGCCGCTCCAGGCTCTACAGATTTCGCTATATTCATAAAAGAAATACGTAGAGAGATGACTACCAAAGCAGGACAGAAATGTACTGCTGTACGTAGAATAATGGTGCCAGAGAAATACCTAGAAGACGTACAAATAGCCTTGGGCAAAAGTCTCGGACAAACAACTTTAGGTGATCCTGCAGCAGAAGGTGTACGCATGGGTGCTATCGTAAATAGAGCTCAACTCGATGTAGTGCGAAATAGAGTAGTCGAAATGGCGAAAAAGACTCCGATAGTAGTTGGAGACTTGGATAAGTTTGACGTAATCGGTGCGGATAAAAGCAAAGGAGCTTTTCTTGCTCCTATCCTTATGCTAAACGACGATCCGTTTAACAATACAGATAGTCACGACATAGAATGCTTTGGGCCGGTAAGCACTTTGATGCCTTACAACGGCATAGACCAAGCTGTAGAACTTGCCAAAATGGGCAAAGGCTCACTGGTGAGTACCATCGCTACTTCAGATGTGAACATAGCTACAGAATATGCCGTAGAAGCGGCAGCTTACCACGGCAGAATACTCGTGCTCAATGAGGAATCTGCTCCAGAAAGTACAGGACACGGGTCTCCTATGCCACAGCTTATGCATGGTGGACCCGGAAGAGCTGGAGGCGGCGAAGAACTCGGTGGCATAGGAAGTGTAAAGCACTACCTGCAACGTACGGCTATACAAGGGCATCCAAGTATGTTGACTGAAATCACACAACGCTACCAGTACGGCGGGGTATACAAAGAGAAAGACGTTCATCCGTTCAAAAAATATTTTGAAGATATAGAGGTAGGTGAAACTGTAATCACAGCCAAACATACCATTACGGTCACCGACATCGTAAATTTTGCTAATGTAAGTGGCGATAATTTCTACGCTCATATGGATGAAACATCGTTAGAAGGAACCACCTTCGAAGGACGAGTAGCTCATGGGTATTTCGTACTTAGTAAAGCTGCAGGGCTTTTTGTCGATGCTAAGAAAGGCCCGGTATTACTCAACTACGGACTAGACGAATGTAGGTTCACCAAACCCGTATATCCAGGAGCGACCATCGGTGTACGTTTTACGTGCAAAGAGAAAATAAACCAAGAAAAAAAGTCGGAAGACGATGTAGCCAAAGGTATTGTAAAATTCCTAGTAGATGTATACGATGAGACAGGCGATACAGTGGCTCTAGCTACTATTCTTACGATGGTGAAGAAAAAAAATCAAAAGGATGAACTATAATATGAACGCAGTAAATCAAGGAGACGTAAAATATAGCATAGAAAGCGGTGTAGCCACCGTAGAGTTTCACCACCCACTCAGCAATTCACTTCCCGGAAAGGTACTCGATAGGCTTGCTGACACTATTACTGAACTAGGCACTAACGACGATGCCGCGGTTATCATAGTGCGAAGTGCTGGTGAGCGAGCTTTCTGTGCAGGAGCTAGTTTTGACGAGTTAGTCGCCATTCAGAATCTTGAAGTAGGAAAGGTATTTTTCTCTGGCTTTGCTAATGTGATCAACGCCTGTAGAAAATGCCCCAAACTGATTATTGGCCGCATACAAGGCAAAGCCGTAGGTGGTGGAGTAGGACTCGCTGCATCCTTTGATTATACCCTAGCTACCAAGCATGCTGCTGTAAAACTAAGCGAACTTGCTGTGGGCATAGGGCCTTTTGTAGTAGGACCCGCCGTAGAACGTAAAATAGGATTGTCTGCAATGAGTCAACTTGCCATAGACGCTACCGAGTGGCAAACAGCAGAATGGGCACGAACCAAAGGACTATATGCAGACATTTTTAACACTGCAGAAGAGATGGATACCGCTATTAGCACACTTGCCAACAAGCTAAAAAACAGCAACCCCGAAGCGATGCGGTTGCTCAAACAAGTCTTCTGGAGAGGAACGGAAGATTGGGACACGCTCCTTGCTGAACGTGCTGCCATGAGCGGACAGCTTGTACTTTCCGACTTCACCAAAAACGCTATCAATAACTTTAAGAAAAAGTAAACAGATACGGTTAATCTATCCCTCGAAATTAAACGAGAGGATTGCTCTAGACGCTCACGTTTTCTTCACGTACTCCGTGATTATAACGATTGTCTGTCCTTCAACCTTGCCCTCAATAAAGGACTCGTTCTCTGGGTCTAGACGGATATTGCGCACAGCAGTTCCTCGCTTGGCAATCATACTACTGCCTTTTACATGCAAGTCTTTTATAAGCACTACAGAATCTCCTACAGCTAGAACTACTCCATTACTATCTCTATGCATAACCCCACTTATGGGAGCATCTTCGAAACCCTCTTTGGCCCAAATAAGCGTCTCTTCGTCTATGTACATCATATCCAACAGATCTGCTGGCCACCCTTCTCCCTTTAGGTTGTTTAGCATACGCCATGCTACAACTTTAACAGCGTTGGCTTCTGCCCACATGCTATCATTAAGACATCGCCAGTGATTTACTTCTACCGTATCCGGATTGGTCAATTGGTTATTGCATGTTTCACACGCCATTACGCAGTGGTCTGCAGAACTATTATCTTTGGGAGCAACCGCATAAACCACAAGGCCTGCTTTACCTCCACACAACTCACAACTATCGCTTCCTCTATCTCTTAAATCTTGTTCAACGCTCATTGGATTATTATTCGAAAGACGAATATACTCCGATTCGTAATATACCTATCTTTGTGTCCATGCTAAAGACCTACATCCATGCCTTTGGGTATGCCATTTCTGGTATTGTATCTTTCGTGAGAACAGAGCGAAATGCCAAGTTGCACCTAACTGCAGCTACAGCAGCGTGTGTTGTTGGAGCGTACGTAGGTATTGCAGCAACAGAGTGGTTGGGGGTAGCATCGGCGGTCACAATCGTCATTGTATCAGAGATGATAAACTCAACGATAGAAAAGCTGTGCAATAAAATCACTACCGAGCAAGATTCAGAGATAGCAGTCATTAAAGATATTGCAGCAGGATTTGTACTCGTCTCTTCTCTTTATGCCTTGATAATTGCCGCAATCATTTTTGTACCTAAGTTGTTTTAAACATATGGATATTCAATCGCTATTTGATAAAGGGAATTATGCTGCAGTAATAAAGCAGCTCAAAAAGAATGAGCCACGACCTATGCTTGCATTTGCCTACCAGAAAAACAAGGAGTGGGAGAAAGCCATGGATATTTGGACCTTGCTCATCGCCAAATACCCCGATGCAGCAGAATATTATGTAGAACGCGGTGTATGCAAATTCAATTTGCGATTCAAACACGCCATACAGGATTTTAATCAGGCCATAGAAATGGAGCCAGACAATGCCTACTACTACAGCTGTAGAGCATACATACGCGACAAAATAGGCAATACAGAAGGCAGTGTAGACGACTATACCAAAGCGCTGGAGTTAGACCCAGACGATGCCATTATACTCAACAATTTGGGCCTAGCTGAACAAAAATTAGGCTTTACAGCCAAAGCAAGAGAGCGTTTCAAGTACAGCGACGACCTACTTGGCGTAAAAACCATAGACTCACGCGAGCCTGAAGAGTACAAAAAACTTACCCCCACCCCACCGCAAAAATCAACACTTTGGCAAGAATTCAAAAAAATGCTCACCAAAGACGGTTTCAAGGGTTTTTGGAGGGAGTTAAAAGAGCGATAATTATGTGTTTCGTAAACGGAGCCGTGGAGAATCCATTGTCACCGTTTGTAAGGATCCTGTTTCAAGGGCAGACTCACCTGACCCTACGTTCACTATAATTCCTTATCTTAACGTACAGCCATCCACTTTTTGGCTATTTCAACTATTTGGCCTATACTGTAGCCAACGATTTGGATAACAATATTATCATACCGAAGAATGTAAAGGGCCGTGGCATTTTACTCAACACTCCAAACCCCTTCCAAACTAAAGTGGTAGAGGATTTTTGGGATGGGTCTTATTTTGATGAAGATTTTTTTGGTAGTGACAACACCACACAATTTTCTGAGGTATATCCCAAGACCATACTCAATAAAGTAGATAGTCCCGATATTCCTGGCGGATGGAGCATGAACCCCTACCAAGGGTGCGAGCACGGATGTACCTACTGCTATGCGCGTATCACACACGAATACTGGGGCTATAGTGCCGGTACCGATTTTGAGAAAAATATACTTGTAAAGAAAAACGCACCTGCACTACTCAAAAAGAAATTAAAAAGCCGTAGTTGGAATGGCGAGACTATCGTACTCAGCGGTAATACAGATTGTTACCAACCCGCAGAAAAAACATACGGTATCACCCGAGAGTTACTACAGATCTGCTTGGACCACAACCAGTCGGTAAGCCTCATCACGAAGAATGCACTAGTATGCCGCGACATCGATATCTTAGAGCAGCTCGCTGCCAAAAATCTTGTACACGTACACCTATCTATCACTACGCTAGACGAGGAGCTTCGTAGGGCTATGGAGCCGCGCACCTCCTCGGCGGGCAACAGACTTAAAACCATTCAAAAACTAAGCAAGCACAACATACCCACCCACGTAATGCTTGCTCCAATTATCCCTGGACTAAATAGCGATGAAATATTTGGAATCTGCGAGGCTGTAAGCCAAGCAGGAGCCGTATCACTGGACCATTCTATGGTCAGACTCAATGGTGTTATCGCACTCCTCTTTGAAGATTGGATACAGGCAACCTTCCCGCTAAAAGCATCTAGAGTAATGCACCTCATTGCAGAAGCACAAGGCGGCAAACTAAGTAATAGCACTTTTGGAGAGCGAATGAGCGGTGTAGGTGTCTTAGCCGAATCCATAAACCAACAAGTACGGCTCGCCAAACAAAAGTATCATCTTACTGCAAAACCCAAACCACTCAAGACCCCAATGTACAAAACAGACACCAGTGCCCAACTGCATTTATTTTAAAAATACTAGTTGCTGGTTTATCTTTGTACAATGGAGCCTAGAGTTTGCCTTCAATGCCAAAAACCCATACACGGTCGTGCTGATAAGAAATTTTGCGATAATCAATGCCGTAACGAGCATAATAATACCCAAAACGCGGTATCCAACAACTACATCCGTAAGGTAAACCGCACGATAAAAAAAAACCGTAGCATCTTAGAAGAACTTTGTCCTATGGAGAAATCCATTAAAGTAAAAAAAACTGAGCTGAGTCGCTTGGGCTTTAGTTTTTCATATTTCACCAATACGTACACCACCAAAGCAGAAAAAACGTATTATTTCTGCTACGAATACGGCTACCTAGACCTAGGAAACGATTACTTTGCATTAGTTTACGACAACAAAGCCTTAACAGCAGTTAAATGAAAGATATACTCGATTACTCGATTTGGCAATTTGGCAAAAGCGATCCCATTACCTTGGGTAGTTTTCTCTCTGTCATCTTATCTGGTTTTTTCATCTGGTTTGTATACCGATGGACCAAAAAACTAGCCCGTAAAGCTGTGAAAGCAGGTAGGCTAGACACCGGAAGAGAATTTGCCATCATCCGCATTTCAAAATACATTTTCATCATCATATTTGTTGTTCTAGCACTTATGGCGCTAAAAGTCAACTGGACTGGTTTTTTAGCTCTAGCTCCGCTGCTTATCGGTATAGGTCTTGGTCTACAGCAGGTGGCCAACGATATTGTGTCTGGTGTAATTCTGCTCGTAGAACCCTCTATTCGGGTAAACGACGTGGTAGAAGTGGATGATACAGTAGCGCTTGTGAAAGAAATAGGTTTACGTACTTCCATAGTAGAAACTAGGGATGGGATAGCCATGATTATCCCAAATCATAAACTCGTAAGTGAGAAGCTTATCAACTGGAGTTCGAACGATACTATAACACGTTTTAGTATTAAAGTCGGTGTAGCCTATGGGTCAGACGTTAAGCTCGTAGAAAAACTTCTGTCGGAAACTGCTTGGAAACACAGCAAAGTAATTACCAACCCAACACCGCTTATTCTTTTTAAAGATTTTGGCGAGTCTAGTCTGGACTTTGAATTGATCTTTTGGACCAATCAATTGTTTGTTATAGAACAAGTGAAAAGTGATCTTCGCTTCATGATAGACGAAGCATTTAGGGCAAATAACATTGAGATCCCATTCCCACAAAGAGATTTGCATGTTAAAAACATGCCCCAAAAATAAGCGTGCTACTACTCTGAGTTCAATCTTCGGACTATTTGCCTAAGTTGAGCGTAAGACCTACAGTAAAAAGACGGTTGTACCACCCTGCTCTGCCAAAAACCGTAGGACTATTTACCCTGATAGGATAATCACGGATGCTTACAACCGAATAGGAATGGCGTAAGTCTATGCCAATTTTTTCTGTAAGGTGATACGTAGCTCCTATTACAAAGCCTACCTCTACTGGCTGCAACGCTTCCTCCTCCGAAGTGATTCCATTGTCATTTCGTTCATTAAATACGTTTACACCTATGCTAAGTCCACCGTAGGGCGTCACCTTGTTGTACTTGGTATACTTTGCCAAAAGAGGCACTTCCACATAATGATAACTCAACTTTAGGGTTGGCTGTGGTATTTCTGGGTCGATTACTTTTTTCGCCCCTTTCATACTAAAACGTATCTCAAAAGCAGCTTCCCAATCATCGTTAATTTCTCTATTAATCTGAATCCCGAAATTGGCTCCCAGTTTATTATATCCACCGAGCTGGTCCCCATCTACTTGGCTAAAATTTGCACTCGCAAGTAAAGTTGCTCCAAAATCCTGAGCATTGGATAGCATACTAACTAAACAAAAAACAATTGTGACTAAACGCATACCGTCAAAAATAAACAATATCGGACGCCAATGCCTGCAACACAAAACTTCTTTTGCGGCTTGCAATACGAAAATCACGTACACCCCTGAACCCCTCGCAAGTAAACGTCACCTGGCTACCTAAAGATATCAGGAACTTGTGCTTTACGCCATCGAACTCTTATGCACTCTAAAAAAATAAACGAACGCAAGCGGTTATAATAACTTTGGGCTAGCATAACCTCAATTCCAAAAAAAAACAATAACGTTGCTATAATTATAGCACACCATGGCCCGAAAAAATAAAGATATTGCTGGATTCCAAATACTAAACATACTTGCTGAAGTAGATGGTGATTTTGATGCTAGCGAAGGAAAGGTAATCGTAGACTATGTAGCTCATAACTTTCCGTTAGGAGGAAATCTTGAATCTGCAACAGAGGAAATTAGTACTACGTCAATGGATGACTATCCTATTCTATTACAAAAATGTGCTGAAGATTTTTATGCAGATTCAACAGAAGAAGAGCGTCTGGAATTGATTGATTTTGCCCTAAAACTGGTAAAAGCAGATGATACAATAGCAGCAGAAGAAGATATGCTCGTTAATAAGCTCTATCAGTACTGGGACATCCACTCAGAATAACTGCCCTACAAAAACACTTAAACAAAAAAGCCCGAGTATCAAATGATACTCGGGCTTTTGCCTTATGGGGCAGCAAATACAATTTTATTATAAATCAAACTTGATACCTTGTGCTAACGGCAAACCCTTACCGTAGTTTATTGTATTGGTCTGTCTCCGCATGTATACTTTCCACGCATCAGAACCACTCTCGCGACCGCCACCCGTTTCTTTTTCTCCACCAAATGCTCCTCCTATTTCAGCACCACTTGTACCTATATTAACGTTTGCTATACCGCAATCGCTACCCGCAGCACTTAGGAATCTTTCTGCTTCTTGAAGACTATCTGTGAATATAGCAGAACTCAATCCTTGCTTTACATCGTTTTGCATGATAATAGCTTCATCTATGGTCTTAAAGGGTATTAGATATACAATGGGAGCAAATGTCTCCTCTTGCACTATCTCAAAATGATTGCGAGCTACTGCTATACATGGTCTCACGTAGCATCCGCTCTCGTATCCTTTGCCAGTAAGTACCTCGCCACCTGTCAATACCTGTCCACCTTGGTCTTCTACTGCCTTTACTGCATTTTCAAATGAAGCTACCGCAGCTTTATCAATAAGCGGCCCTACGTGGTTATTTTCATCTAATGGATCACCAATTCTAAGTTGTCCGTAGGCATTCACCATTTTTTTCTTAAAGTCTTCAAATACAGATTCTTGAATAAGCACTCTACGCGTACTAGTGCATCGCTGCCCCGCCGTACCTACTGCGCCAAAAACCGCTGCAACAAGAGCATTCTCAAAATTGGCATTCTCACTGATAATCATAGCGTTGTTTCCGCCAAGTTCAAGCAAAGACTTTCCTAGGCGTGCACCCACTACTTGGCTCACTCTTCGACCCATTCGAGTACTGCCGGTAGCACTAATAAGCGGCACACGCTTGTCTTTGGCCATAGCCTCTCCTATTTTGTAATCCCCTATCACAAGGTTAAACAATCCTTCTGGCAAATCATTTTCTATAATTACCTCCTGCAACAGATTATGGCAAGCCACAGCTGTAAGGGGAGTTTTTTCACTTGGTTTCCAGATAGTCACATCGCCACATACAGTAGCTATCATGCTATTCCATGCCCATACGGCTACCGGAAAATTGAAAGCAGATATTACCCCGACTAAACCTACAGGATGCCATTGCTCATACATTCTGTGCTCTGGTCGCTCACTGTGCATTGTAAGTCCATATAATTGACGGCTAAGTCCGACAGCAAAATCACATATATCGATCATTTCCTGCACCTCGCCCAATCCTTCTTGGTAACTTTTGCCCATCTCTAGACTCACCAACTTGCCAAGGTCATTCTTGCGTTGTCTTAGTTTTATACCGTACTGACGTACGATATCTCCACGCAGTGGAGCAGGTACTGTTTTCCAGTGTGCAGCCGCTTCTTGTGCTTTTTTCACTACGTGCTCATACTCGCTATCACTGGCATACACCGCCTCACCGAGCTTTTCGCCGGTTACTGGAGTGAATACTTCTACCGTCTCTGTACCTAGAGAAGTGACCCACTCTCTACCGGTACATATACTTTCATTTTTAGCCTTTACTCCTAAGGCTGTCAATAGTTCTTGTGTTGTTTTTGCCATCTTAAAATCGTTGGATTGCGAAGGTAATCAATTGGATTTCTTATCGTGTAATCACGCATTCTAAATTAAACTACTTGTAAGAAGCTACATACAGCGCGGCGGTAATGTGAAATTACAAATCTTTTATAGCAATCTATAACTTTTCGCTCCTTACTCTGAACTAGTTACTGCAAATCCGTAAGTTTGCATAGAATGAACCGAGACAACACCAAAGGTTAAATTATCTTGTTGTCGAACAACATTTGGCCATTAAAAAAATAGATAAGCACGCAAATGAAATACCCAAGACTGAATAAGCAGATTTTTATTGAAAACAGAAAACGCTTTATAGCTCAAATGGAGCCAAATAGTATCGCTATTTTTCATAGCAACTACCAATACAGTTGGAATGGAGATGCTGTTTTTAAATTCAAACAAAATTCAGATATCTTTTGGGCAAGCGGTATAGACCAAGAAGATAGTGTACTCGTACTTTTCCCCGATTGCCCTATTCCTGCGTACAGAGAATGTCTCTTCTTGGTAGAAACCAATGAAAAAATTGCCGTTTGGGACGGATACAAATACACCAAAGCAGATGCTACAGCTACAAGCGGTGTGGCTTCCGTTTTTTGGAACAATGATTACATGCAGCAGCTTCGCCAAGTCATCAATATGGCAGATAATGTTTATCTACCCCTGAATGAGAACGATAGATTTAGCCCGAAATCACCTACCAAAGCCATAGACTTTGCCAAAGAAATAATGGAGCTTTACCCAATGCACAACTACAAACGGGCGGGCAAAATACTAAACCAACTCAGAGGTACTAAAACGGAACTAGAGTTAGAAGTAATGCGTGAAGCAGTTCAGATATCCAAAAAAGGATTGCTACGCATACTAGAAACAACCACACCAGGTATGGGCGAGTACGAAATAGAAGCCAACCTTGCACATACTTTCTTAAGCAATAGAGCTAGTGGATTCAGTTTTGAACCCATAGTGGCTGCTGGTAAAAATGCATGTACCCTTCACTACATAGAGAACAAGGACGAAGTAAAAGACGGAGACCTTATCTTGGTAGACTGTGGAGTAGACTACGCCAACTATGCCAGTGATATGACCAGATGCCTCCCTGCTAATGGTACATTCTCCCCACGTCAGAAGGAGGTGTATAACGCAACATTGCGCGTAATGAAAGCTGCTCGTGCTAAGCTAGTACCAGGTACTATGCTCATGGAATACCAAAAAGAAGTAGAACTCCTGATGCAAGAAGAGCTTATAGGGTTGGGACTACTTACAGATGAAGACATCCAAAATCAGGACCCAGCTTGGCCTGCTCTTAAAAAATACTTTATGCATGGCACTAGTCATTTCCTAGGAATAGACGTACACGATAGTGGCATGCGATACGAACCCATGCAAGCTGGAATGGTATTTAGCTGTGAGCCGGGAATCTATATAGCTGAGGAAGGCATAGGTGTGCGCATAGAAAACCAAATACTCATCACCGAAAATGGTCCTATTGATATGATGGATGAGGCAGGAATGCCCATAGAGGTCGATGAGATTGAAGCTTTGATGGGCAAATGAAGAGTATTTAACTGCGTAGGTAGCGCTAATGCGGAACGATCAGCTACAGGACCTCCCACGTTAAAGTAGGAAAATCACCTTGCCCGCAACGTTAACACCCTACCAAAGTTCTTTTACAAATGGACGTCAGAACGGTCAAAAAGTTGATGTCTGATCGTGAATAAAATAAAATAAGAAGAATCGGACGTTCTATTTTCCCACTATGATAGGAAGAATAAACCGGACCCAGCAAAAGCGACACTAGTGAAAAACAAGATGAAATACCGCAGACATCTACGCACTATTTAATACATAAATATCTGATAATAAATCGATAATATAGATATTCCTCCAAGAGTCCATCAGAGGAAATGAGTAAGTCTGAACCTGGAATGGCTGAGTAGTGGAACAGGTGAGCATCTCAAAATGGCCGAGGCAAAGAATATTTTAGAAAATGAATAGCAATGGATGGTATTATTTGTGAAAAACATTACTTTTGCAAGCCTTTAAGAAAAATACGCTTCAGAGCATAAAAATATATTACGATGAGTAAAAGAACATTCCAACCAAGTAGAAGAAAGAGAAGAAACAAGCACGGTTTCAGAGAGAGAATGGCTACCAAGAACGGTAGAAAAGTACTAGCTGCTCGTCGTAGAAAAGGACGTAAGAAACTTTCTGTTTCTGACGAACCACGTCACAAGCACTAATTTGCGTGCCTCAACCGGAGGCAGGCGAGCTCCATTTATGGGGAATGTACACACACTTCACAAGCTAGAGAAATTATCTCACAAAGCTACCCTAGATGCTATTTTCCAAAAGAAAGGAAAGAGCATCTTTAAAACACCTGTACTTTTAGCGTACTACAAAACAGATTTACGCACTCCCTTCCCTTGCCAATTTTTTGTATCCGTTGGTAAACGCAAGTTTAAGCATGCCGTAAACCGCAACCGTATCAGAAGACAACTGACCGACATATACCGCTTACAAAAACACCGAATACACCAAGCAATACCCCAAGAAACAAAGTATGCCATAGGCATTCTTTTCTTGGGCAAAACAATGCCTACCCACACTGCGTTAGAAAAACACTTAAATGCCGCTATAGATGAGTTTATTGAAAGGGTTAAATAACATCGGTGTTCTGCTCATGATGATTCCTATTCGGATCTATCAAAAAATCATCTCCCCGTTTTTACCTGCCACATGCAGGTACACACCTACATGTAGTGCCTACGCCTTAGAGGCTTTGCAAAAACACGGCATTATTAAAGGTTTCTATCTCGCTATTCGCCGCATACTCAGCTGTCATCCATGGAGCAAGAGACATGGCCATGATCCGGTACCCTAACCCTTGTCTATTCCCACTAGCCCGTATATAAAACCAGCTTACCACTTTGGTAGTACAATAGGCAAGAACTCCCCCACTCTTTCGTTACTTTTGTAAGCAAGCACACATTATTTTGAAAAAGTACATCTATTTATTACTCATCGGAGCTTTTGGCCTTTTTGCTTTTAAAGCAGAAGACTACTTCGAAATATCTAAGAACTTGGACATTTTTGCCGAAGTATACAAAGAAGTAAATACTACTTATGTAGACGAAGTAAAACCAGGCCAACTTATTCGGTCCGCTATAGACGGCATGCTCAAGTCTCTAGACCCCTACACCAACTTTTACAGTGAGGCCCAAGCAGAAGATTACCGCTATCAAGTTACCGGTACATATGCGGGTATTGGCTCTACTATTCGCACCATTGGCGACTATGTGTACATCGAATCTCCGGTAGAAAATTTTCCTGCTCATAAAGCGGGTTTACTCCCCGGCGATAAAATACTCACAGTAGACGGAGAAGAGATGAAGGGTAAAAAAAGCAGTGAGGTTACAGAATACCTGAAAGGGAAAGCAGGTACATCTTTTGAGCTTACTATTGAGAGAATGGGTGAGGGAAAACTCTCAAAATCTATAACGCGTGAAAACATTAAGATTAAAAATGTACCCTATCAAGGGATTATTGAAGACGATATTGGCTACATAAAACTTACGAGCTTTACACCAAATGCAGGCAAAGAAGTACGAGATGCCGTAATCAACCTAAAGAGCAAAGGAGCAAAGAACATGGTACTCGACCTAAGAAACAACGGTGGCGGTTTACTTCACGAGGCAATTAACATTGTCAATGTGTTTGTGCCAAGAGGAGAGACTATAGTAATTACCAAAGGTAAATTTAAAGAAGATAATCGCACGTACAAAACACTAAACAGCCCGGTGGATGTTGACATACCCCTAATCATCCTTATCAATGGCAACTCAGCATCGGCAAGTGAAATAGTAAGTGGAGCTCTCCAAGATTTGGACAGGGCACTATTGGTGGGTCGTAACTCATTTGGTAAAGGGCTTGTGCAGACTACCAAGAGATTGACCTACAATACGAGTATGAAAATAACAACTGCCAAGTACTACATACCAAGCGGAAGACTTATTCAACGACTTGACTATGGTAACAAGGTGAATGGACGTGCTATTGCAGTGGCAGATAGTTCCAAGAGAACATTCAAAACCCGAAATGGACGTGCCGTTACTGACGGAGAAGGTATACAACCAGACGCTCAAGTAGATATGCCAAAATACTCTGAAGTAGCTCAAGCTCTTTTGAGAAATAACCATATTTTTCAATTTGCTAACGAGTACCGAAGCAAGAATGCTAAAGCAGCTGAACCGATGCAGTTTAATCTCCCCGAATCAGTATATGACACTTTTAAAACCTATCTCACAGACAAAGAATATGCCTACACCACGCGTACAGAAAAGGATATAGAAGACTTAGCAGCTCAAGCCAAAAAGGACAATTACTATGATTTATTAAGTACCGAAATAAACAAGCTTAATACGGCTATGGCCAACACCAAGAAGAATGATTTACTCAACCATAAGGAAGAACTAAAGGAGATCTTGGAATACGAAATCATCAAGCGATACTATTTTGAAAGAGGCAAGATAGAAATTTCTTTTGACGATGACGAAGATTGGACAAAAGTAAAGGAACTTCTTAGCGATAATGCCAAGTATAACACACTCCTAGGCAAATAAATCAATGGATTACACCCTTCTATTTACGCTCTTCTTTTTTGGAATGCTCGGTGGTTTTCTGAGCGGATTACTTGGCATCGGTGGGGGTATAATATTTGTCCCCGTATTGGCTACTATACTTGCCCAGCTTGGGTTACAAGATCCAGAATTAGCCAAGTATATACTTGCCAACTCATTCGCAGCAACTTTTTTTGCCGGAGCCATCAGTACTTTGAAGCAGTACAAAATCAATCACTTCTACCCAAAAGAAATATTATCAACTGCTGCCATAGCAATACCCGCGAGCCTATGGATTACGCATTCCATCGCAAATGGAACCTGGTATAACGAAAAGAATTTTACACTCTTTTTTATAGGCCTATTGGTCATCACCTTAATTCATTTTTTGAGGTCAAAACCAAGGTTAAAAACCACAGATCATATACCCCCCTCTTGGAAATATCCCCTAACTGGATTTATTACAGGTGTTATTTCTGGGCTATCCGGGCTCGGAGGAGGAGTCATAATGATTCCGCTATTTACCCAATTTCTGAGATTAAACATAAAAAAAGCAGCTTCCATTAGCATAGGTGTAATACCCACGGTCATGATTCCGATGCTTGCACTCTATGGGAGTTATGATGCTCCAGCCTCGGGTTTCCAATGGCAAATAGGTTATCTACTGCCAACCCTATTTTTCCCGTTGGTAGCCGGACTTTTATTTGCAGCACCTCTTGGTGTATCTATTGGGCAAAAAGTTTCAAGTAAGTATCTACGAATTATATTTGCTATTCTTATTTTCATTATCATCACAAAGACCATCTCCAGTATACTTTGATATGTTTCCTAAAAAACCAATACTTACATCACTTACGCTAATACTATGTGTAGCCTCTTTTGGTCAAAAGCCCCGATTTAAAGATAAGAGGGTAGCAGCAAGAGTCAAAACTCACATAGAATACTTATCAAGCAATGATTTAGAAGGAAGGTATACAGCCACCAGTGGAGAAAAAAAATCTGCCGAGTACATAGCAGGCCAATTTGAAAAGATAGGACTCATACCTAAGGGAGACATCGGATACCTACAACACATTGAAGTGCCCAATATGCGCATGGCACAACCTAACAGCTCCCTTAAATTAGGCAATGATGTTCTTACCCTATTCACTGATTTTTACCCAATTAATATATCATCCAATAATGGACGGTACACAGGAGAAGCAATACATATGAACTATGGCATAGAAGACCCTGGACTAAATCATCTTGATTATGAAGGAAAGAACGTAAAAGGGAAGGCCGTAATTATTAATTTGGATATTCCTGGCGGTTTAAATCAACACAATCGCTTTATGTCTTGGGAAGATGCAGAAATGAGAGTCGAGTATGCTATATCACGGGGGGCTAGAGCAATACTATTTTATACCACTAACAAGGCTTTAAAGCCTAGTGGTAAATTAGAAAAAACACTAGAAAACACAGGAAAACCGGTGCTTTTCATTAACCGTGACTTGAGCAATATTACAACCGAGCAAATAGACTTAAACCTCGATATAATGCTCCTAAGTGTGCAAGCACACAATATCATTGGTACGATCGAAAATGAATCTGATTATACCGTAGTAATCACGGCACATCACGACCACTTGGGAATTGGGAATAATCGCCAAACACCTCCAGCGTTCAAAAACCAAATACACAGAGGAGCAGACAACAATGCCAGTGGTATTGCAGCACTAATGGAGCTAGCCAGAGAAATAACATCTAAGCCTAAGAAATACCGTACCTATAACTATATGTTTGTCGCTTTCACAGGGGCAGAGTTGGAGCAACTTGGCTCCCGATTTTTTGTGGAAAGTAAGCCCTTTGGAAGCATAGAAACAAACTATGTTCTCAATCTCGATATGGTTGGTCATTTAGACTCAACAGGCAAAGAGTTGTTTATTAGCGGAGCAGAAAGATCTGCGACCCTAGAATCTATCCTATCCACTACAAAAATAGCGAAGCACAAAATCATCAAAGTAAATACGGATGGTCACGATATAGGTCCTTCTGATTTGGAGTCGTTTCACACGTTTGACGTGCCCACCGTTCTTGTTACTACCGGGAAACAGAGTTACTCTAACACTCCAGAGGACAATTTAAGCGTCATTAATTTTGGAGGAGAAGCCTACATTATTCGCTATCTCACCAAGACGATCAGAAGATTAGACCAGCACCCCCCACTCAGAATCACCAATACAGCAAAGCAGGCACTCTACACACCGGCTAAAAGGCCCTAGTATCTTGCAATACGTGAAAAATTTAAACAAAATAAGAGAACTATAGTTCTAATAGGTAAACATGCAACTTACAGAATACATTAAACCCGGCAAAACACTCTTTTCCTTTGAAGTTTTACCGCCGTTAAAAGGAAAGAGTATTAATTCCCTTTACAAGGCTATAGATCCTTTAATGGAATTCAATCCGTCATTTGTGGACGTGACCTACCACAGAGAAGAATACATCGAACGGGCAAGAAAAGACGGTGGTTATGATAAAATAAGCACCAAAAAACGACCAGGAACAGTTGCTATTTGTGCTGCGATAATGAACAAGTACCAGATAGAGGCCGTACCTCACCTTATCTGCGGCGGTTTTAGCAAAGACGAAACAGAAAATGCATTGATAGATTTAGCCTTCTTAGGTATAGAAAACGTACTCGCCCTTCGCGGTGATAACCTAAAAAATGAAAGGAACTTCAACCCAGAAAAAAACGGGAACGGCAACTCATTAGACCTGATAAGACAAATAGGAGATATGAATAACGGTGTATACCAGGATCAAGAGCTAGAAAACGCTACTGAAACCAACTTCTGCATAGGAGCTGCTGGCTACCCAGAAAAGCATATTGATGCGGCAAACATGCAAAGCGATCTTAAGTTCCTCAAAAGAAAAGTAGACGCTGGAGCATCGTTTATTACTACTCAAATGTTTTTTGACAATAAAAAATATTTCGAATACGTAGATATGTGCAGAGCAGCGGGTATTATGGTACCCATTATTCCAGGAATAAAACCCATCACCAAAAAAGCTCACTTGCGTGCATTGCCAAGTATTTTCAATATGGATATACCTGAGCCACTGGCGAGTGAACTCCATGATGCAAAAGATGATAACGCCGCAAGGCAAATAGGGATAGAGTGGTGTATACAGCAATGCAAAGAACTCAAGGCTGCCAATGTACCCGCACTTCACTTCTATACTATGAGTTTCTCCAGTAGTACCAAACAAGTTGTCTCAGAGGTATTTTAATCAATCCAGATGAAAGGTATAGTAACCAAAAGCACAGGAAGCTGGTACCGTGTTCTCATTGATGGCAAAGAAGTAGACGCTCGCTTGCGTGGTAAAATTAGGACCCTTGAGATAAAGAGTACGAATCCTGTTGTAGTTGGTGACGAAGTAACCTTACAATTTGACGGAGAAGAATATGCCATAAGTGAAATAAGCGATCGCTATAACTGCATAGTACGCAAGAGTAACAAACTAAGTAAGCAGTACCAACTAATAGCTTCTAATATAGACCAGGCATTTATTATCGCATCTCCAGCCAAACCTCACACTCCACAAGGTTTTATTGATCGGTTTTTGGCAACGGCAGAAGCGTACCATATCCCCGTTTCCATATTCCTAAATAAGAAAGACCTAAACACCCGAAAAGCAAATAGCCACCGTGATATGCTCATGGAGCTATATCCAAGCATTGGCTATAATATCTACAATGTGAGTTTCTTAGATGAAGAAGACACTACCAAAATAAAAGAACTAGTTGCTCATAAATGCGTTCTTCTTGCTGGCAATTCTGGTGTAGGTAAGTCTACGCTTATAAATGCACTACTACCGGGTTCCAACCAAAAGGTAAGTGCCATATCCAAAGCATACGGGCAAGGAAGGCACACAACCACTTTTGCTCAGATGTTTCTGGGAGAAAACGGAACACGTATTATAGATACCCCTGGAATTAAAGATTTTGGTATGGTATATACAGAGCCTAACCAAGTAGGCCATTATTTCCCTGAGATAAAAAAACTACAGAATGAGTGCAAATTTAGTAACTGCCTACACGCTGAAGAACCAGAATGCAGAATAATAAAGGCCGTAGAACACGGAGAAATTCCGGTTACCCGATACGTTAATTACCTCGGTATTCTAGCTGAGGTAACCAAGTAATACCAAAAAGTTCAACCCTGTAGAAGCAGGAACCGCACCTGATTCAACTGACCAAAATATATTTTGTTTAACTTTTTTTTAAAACAATTAAACAAAATTGTTTGTTGTGGTTACTTAAACAATATAAAACAAGAAATTATGATTAAAAACACATTCTTTTATGCGATGCTTTTTTTAGCAACAGTATCTTTTATGAGTTGCTCTGAGGATTCAGATGAGGTAACTCCAGAACCTACACCCACAACAAATACTATCATTGACATAGCTCAAGGAGACGATTTTACCACTCTCGCCGCTGCGCTAGATCGCGTAAGTCTGACGGCTACACTAAACGGTGCTGGTCCATTCACTGTTTTTGCTCCTACAAATGCTGCATTCACAGCATTATTAGCTGATTTAGCAATAAGTGGGTTAGATGAGGTATCAGACGACGTATTAACAGAAATATTATTAAACCACGTAGTTAGTGGGACGGTAATGTCCACAGACTTAACTGCGGGATATGTATCTACATTAGCGACGGGAGCTCAAGATACAAAAGTATCTCTGCTCGTAGATCTAACAGATGGAGTAAAACTAAATAACACAGCTACAGTAACTGCTGCAGATGTAGTAGCAGACAACGGAGTTGTACATGTTATTGACCAAGTTATTTTAGTTCCAAACGTAGTAGCCACTGCAGTTGCAAACCCAAACTTCTCTATTTTGGTTGCAGCACTAACAGACGAAAGGCTAGCAAAAGCTGATTTCGCAAACACTTTAAGCGGAGACGGACCATTTACAATATTTGCGCCTACCAACGAGGCATTTACTGCTCTACTAGCATCAAATGAGGAGTGGAATGGCTTAGCAGACATACCAGCAGAAACCCTAGAAGCAGTCTTGAAATACCACGTAATCGTTGGTGACAACATCAATGCCAGTGAAATAACAGATGGAGCAAAGCCTACCACTTTCGAAGGAAATACGTTCGTCATTAACACTACAGACGGAGTTGTTATAACGGATGTAGCAGGAAAAGAATCTAATGTAATACTCGCAGACGTGCAAGCAAGCAATGGTGTTATACATGCAATTGACCGAGTTTTGATACCTCTTAAATAACAATCCGCCGGAAGATTCTGATCGGATTACAACCAAAAAAACCGCAGCATAAATGTGCTGCGGTTTTTTTTGATAAAATTTTTGAAAAAAAATTACAAAAGCATGAGCCCACCTTCCGCATTGCGCACTTTCACCTCCCAAGTACGGTCTGCCAATAAAAGTACAGTAGCCAAAAATGAATCGTATGGTAAACGACTACCCCATTCTTCTGGTGATATAAACGAAAGTATTTTATTATCCTCTTTTTCATACAGGTGGTATAGTTCTCCTATTTTCGGAGTAAATTTCATCTCAGCTTCATAGATACCGTAAGACACTTGCAATCGAGCTTCTATTTCGCGTACCTGAGCCATGATTACGTCGGCCTGTTTCTTGAGCATAGTGATTTGTTGATTCGCCTGCTTCTGCATCGTCTCCACTGCACTTGCTTTTATCTTGCCCTTATTCTCAGCTTTGATCATTGGTGATGACACACTGAGCGGTATTGGTGAAAACTTAGCTTCTCCCGTATAATATGGCTTATCGTCTTTTTCTTCACTCATAGTAGTACTGGTTTAACGCTTCTTGGCTAATTTGGTTCTAATCTATTATTAAAATAGCAAACATTTACATCCTATCACGTGTTTTAGACGTATGCAAGCCTTATTAATATATGCAGTTGTTATTGCTATGACATCATGCACACAAAATACGCAAACAGCAGAATCAACAATGGAAAAACCATCCCTGACAACACAAAAAGCGGCAACGAAAGTAGCTTCCGAAGTAGCAACTACTCGGAGTTTTCACCACTTTAGCATACCTAGCCTAGATGAGAGCAACAAGCTAAATATGGCAAACTATAAAGGAAAGAAAATCCTTGTGGTAAACGTAGCCTCCAGATGTGGCTACACACGCCAGTACGAAGGACTACAAAAACTCCACGAGCAATATGGCGATAAAGTCCAAGTTATTGGTTTCCCTTGCAACCAATTTATGGGTCAAGAGCCAGGCGACAAAGAAGAAATAGCCTTGTTCTGTAAGAAAAATTATGGTGTTACCTTTCCTGTAACTACCAAGATCAATGTTAAAGGGAAAGATCAACATCCCATTTACCAATGGCTGACAAACCAAACAGAAAATCAATTAGGCGATTTTACGGTAAGTTGGAATTTTAACAAATTTCTGATAGACGAGAATGGACAACTCATAACACACTTTGGAAGCGGCGTGGAGCCCATGAGTAACGAACTTATAGCGGCTCTAGATTAGTCACTATTGGGTTAACTAAACCTTGAGCTCTGTCTCACTTGTAAGGCGGGGCATTTTTTTAGCGAACAACGGTTATCCGCGTACAGACCCTAACGATTATTGAAGCATATACAAGAATCGTTTGCACGGGTCACACGCTCAAAAATAGGAGAAAACACTGCACTAAAGTTGCACGCTCAACGAAAGAATAAATGGCCTTCTACTAAGATGAGGTTTTCGTAAACTTCACAACAACACTTTCTCCACCAGAGGTTGCGCGCATGAGATAAACTCCATTTACTAAATTCGAAATATCGATGGTAGTTGTCTTACCTTTCAAACTCTGTACGCTTACATTGTGCAATACCCTACCTTGCAAATCTACAAGCTCAAGCCTATCTACTTTTCTATCTTGCATAAAAACAGACAAGCTGTTGTTACTCGGATTAGGAAACACCTGAATCGAGGACAAATCTACATGCTTACCTTCTACCAACGTATTGCGTGCAAGCAACCAGTAATCCGGGTCAAACTGCAACTCGTCTACACGAAAGCCTAAATCGAATGTAAAATCTTGATTTGGCTCCAAATGATTAAGCAAAAATGTAGTATCTCCTTTGGGACCCATAGCCCTAAAAGAAATTTTTAATGGGAAGAAGGATACCGACGGATGCGATGTAACTTGGTCTATCTTAATTCTAAGGTCACCAGCGTTCACTCTATTCCAGCGGGTAGTCAGTATCGGGAATCCTTCTTTATACACATACCTATCAAAGAAAGGATCCAAGTCTTGTCCACTTGCGGCTTCTATTGCCTCCTGAAAATCTTGAGTATACGCAAAACCATAGCACAAATCTGCGTCTGCCATATAGTTTCTAGTGCCTGCAAAAAACGCACTATCACCTACCTCCCACCGCAACTGATTCAGTACCGCACTTCCTTTATTATATCGAATATCTCCGTCAAAGAGGTTCCTTACATCGCTCGTATCGTAGGCATATACCGCTCCACCTTCAGACTTCGTGGCACTGTTGATACTCGATTGAAGAAACGTATGGTGCTCTTCTTTTGTCTTGTGAAATTCTCGTGCTATTGCATTTGCATAGGTTGCCCAGCCTTCGTTGAGCCACAGGTCTTGCCACGATCCACACGTTATTTTATCCCCAAACCATTGATGCCCCAACTCATGAGCCATGAGGTCAAAACGCAAATGAGCCATAGAACTCATTGTCTGATGCTCCATACCTCCACCCCTGCCAAACATAGCGTGACCATGTTTTTCATCTTTAAAAGGGTAATCACCAAACAAACTATCAAAGGTTCGCATCATACCATCTATTGCCCATCGCAAGGTGTCAGCAGCAGGCTTATAGGCAGGATAGATATAGTCTAGTTGCAATACACTATCGCCTCTGCTTAGTTGTATGTAATGGCTCTCTTCATAGTAGTTCGTCACTGTGACAGAAACTAAGTACGTACTCACCGAATGCCTATGCCGCCATTTGAAGATAAGACTACTATCAGCTAGCGTGTCTACTGCAGCGAGCACCCCTAGCCCAGCAGCTTTATTCCCTTTTGGAATACGTACATCCATATCAAAAGAGTCTATCTTATCTACCAACTGCTGCTTGCAAGGCCACCAGCCATATGCACCGTATGGTTGAGAGAGTGTCCATATCATTGGACCTGCCAATTGAGCGTCGTAATTGAAGCCTCGTTGATCACTCTTACTTGGGTCACCACTATAATACACCTGAGACGTAATAAATGCTCCAGTATTTTTTGGCGCTACATTAAGCATAATCTCGTTCCCAGCTCGCACAAATGGTGCAATCACCCCATTCACTTTTACAGAGTCTACGACCATATTGCTCGTGAGATCAAATGTAAATGAGGTAAAATTATCATCTAAGGCAGTGAGTTCTGAATAGACATTACCTTCAATACGTCTATTCCTGGGAGCGAGCGAATCGATATAAAGTGTCAGTTTTTGATAGGTAAGGTCATACCTATTCCCACTTCGTTTGGTCTTTAGCCTAGTTTTGGCAACGAAGGCTTCTCTTTCTCCCTTTCTAATAGCTTCCATGTCATGGTCAAATGTATTTTGGCCATAAAGACTGGTCCCAACTATTGTCAGTAGGGTAAAAAGGAAACATCGAATTGCCATAGGTAACAAATTTACCGTTCTATTTCTCTTCTTTATCCATTTGGGCATCATATTTTAAAAGAATCACTTATTTTGGCTGCCTTATGACAAAATTTTCATTCGTATCAGCACTATTAATCAGTAGTTTGTTCCTGTTTCAGTTTCAACTGCAAGCACAAGACACTTTAAGAAATAAGAAAGATGGAAACTACATTTTTACCATTAAAAAAGACATAGAAGTAAACGAGGTACAGAACCAGAGCCGCACGGGGACCTGCTGGAGTTTTAGTGCACTTAGTTTTGTGGAAAGTGAACTCATCCGTACGGGTAAAGGTAAGCACAAGCTAAGCGAGATGTACATCGTACGTAAGGCATACGAAGACAAAGCAGAAAACTATGTACGTATGCACGGTACGGCTAATTTTAGCCAAGGGGGTGCTTTTCACGATATTCCTTATGTAATAAAAAAGTATGGCATAATGCCGCAAGAGGCATACAAAGGTTTAAACTACGGGCTAGAAAATCATAACCATAGCGAGATGGAAGCTGCACTCAAAGGATTTTTGGATGCTATTATTGCTAACAAGCAAAAGAAACTTACAACAAGTTGGAAACCCGCCTTTAGTGCTATACTGGATGCCTACTTAGGTGTTGTACCAGAGAGTTTTGAATACCAAGGAACCAGCTATACTCCTACTAGCTTTGCAGAGAGTTTAGAAATGAACATGGATGATTATGTCATCATAACCTCTTTTACACATCACCCTTTCAATGAAAGTTTTGTACTTGAAGTTCCTGATAACTGGATATGGGCACAAGCATACAACGTACCTATGGACAAGATGATGAGCATAATGAAAGGGGCTATAAATCAAGGTTACGGACTTGGTTGGGCTGCAGATGTGAGCGAAAAAGGTTTCAGTTTCAAGAATGGGCTAGCCATTGTTCCAGCAGATGAATCTGCACTCACTGTTAAAGGAAAAGATAACAAGCAGTTTAATGATGCAGGAGCCGACAAAGAAGGAACTCAGTTTGACTCACCTGGCAAGGAACTTGATATTACGCAAGAAATGAGACAAGAAGCATTTGACAATTACCTCACTACAGATGACCACGGAATGCACCTTACTGGTATTGTAACTGACCAAGACGGAAACGAATACTTCATCGTAAAAAATAGCTGGGGAACATCGTACAATGATTGCGATGGATACTTCTACGCAAGTATGCCCTATGTAGCATTGAAAACTATGAACTTCATGATACACAAAGACGCACTCCCAAAGACCTTAAGAAAGAAGATGTAGCCAAAATTTAGGCACCTATCAAAAAGCTCAATGAGAAAATACATTGGGCTTTTTTTGCATCAGTAGTTTAATTACTCCCTGTATTATCGCTCTGTGTTACGTTTATGCTACTCATAAATGACCGAAGGGATCCAACGCTACAAATCAATCCAAAAAACTTATACAAAACGCATGTATTTTTTCGTAGGTCATTACTCATTTTTTCTACCTTTGTTTCACTCTTGAAAAACATGCTATTCATACTCACTGTTGCCTTAGCAGCAGCATTATCTGCTTGTAGTGACGGTGTATTAGTAGATCGCTACCATGAATTGCCAGAAGAAGGTTGGCGCTACGAGCATAGTATTGCCGATACATTTCATGTAGAAAACCCTGGCTTTTACCATCAAATATTTACAAATCTTCGTATATCTGGCGACTATCCCTATGCCAACATTTACCTAAAGTTGAATATTACGAAACCAGATGGTAGCAAAAAAAGTGAAGTAATAAGTGTAGACCTGGCGGCCAAGTCTGGTAAATGGCTCGGTAGCGGATTGGGAGATATAGTAACCTTTCAATCACCCATCTTGCACCGCAAATACTTAGATCAAAAAGGAAAATATACCGTTGAAATAGAACAGAATATGCGACTCGAAACCTTGGTAAATGTACTTGCTGTAGGTCTCCGCATAGAGCAACAAGAAGAGATATACTAAATGAACTACGACGTAATAATAATAGGAAGCGGACCGGGTGGATACGTCTGTGCCATACGATGTGCACAGCTAGGTATGAAAACTGCCATAGTAGAGAAGTACAATACCCTTGGGGGTACGTGTCTCAATGTGGGTTGCATACCCAGTAAGGCTATGCTCGATAGCTCCCACCAGTATCATGATGCAGTGCACAAGTTCTCAGACCACGGCATCAACATTGGTACACCCAAAATTGACTTTAAACAGATGGTAGCTCGCAAGCAGGGCGTAGTAGACCAAATGACAAAAGGGGTAGAATTCTTGATGAAGAAAAACAAGATAGACACCTACACTGGAATGGGCTCATTTATAGATGCCAATACCGTACAAGTAAAAGGTGAAAAGACAGCAGAAATAAAGGGTAAAAATATCATCATAGCTACCGGGAGTAAGCCAAGTAGCATACCCGGCATTGAGATAGACAAGAAACGAATAATTACCTCTACAGAGGCGCTAGAACTTAAAGAAATACCAAAACACTTAATCGTAATAGGTGGTGGTGTCATAGGCCTAGAATTAGGATCTGTATACAGCAGACTTGGTGCTGAAGTAAGTATAGTAGAATACGCTCCTAGTATACTAGCAAGTATGGATGCTAGCTTGGGCAAGGAGATGGGCCGTGTAATGAAAAAGCAAGGTATGAAACTACACTTAGGTCATAAAGTGACCGGTGTAACTGCCAAAGGCAAAACCGTCACTGTGACTGCAGAGGGCAAAAAAGGAGAGATAACTCTAGAAGGAGATTACTGCTTAGTAGCTGTAGGTAGAAAGCCGCACACAACTGGACTACACGCAGACAAAGCTGGAGTAAAACTAGACGATAGAGGTCGTGTAGAAGTAAACGAGCATCTACAAACAAATATACCGAACATCTATGCGATAGGCGATGTAGTAAAAGGAGCAATGCTGGCGCACAAAGCTGAGGAAGAAGGTGTAGCAGTAGCAGAAATGCTAGCAGGCCAAAAACCACATATAAACTATAATCTGGTGCCAGGTGTAGTGTATACCTGGCCAGAAGTAGCAGGTGTAGGCCAAACTGAGGAGCAACTCAAAGAAGCAGGAGTTACATATAAAGTAGGTCAATTCCCTTTCCGGGCCAATGGAAGAGCGGTAGCAGGCATGGACATAGATGGATTTGTAAAAATACTAGCAGATGCAGAAACAGATGAAGTACTTGGTGCCCATATGATAGGACCACGCGTAGCAGATATGATTACGCAAATAGCTACTGCAATGGAATTCCGTGCAAGTGCTGAAGACATTGCACGCGTTTGCCATGCTCACCCTACGACCAGTGAGGCAACCAAAGAAGCTGCCCTTGCAGCCACAGAAAATAGAGCTATACATAGTTAGATTTAACTTTAGGTATTAAAAAAAGGACCTGTTCACACAGGTCCTTTTTTGTTTAATCATTTGGTATACTCTAGCCGTTTAACAATAGCACACCAAAAAATGAGGTTATTACTTGCTGTAAAGCAACTTGTAATTTTCAGTTGCTCGTTCAATTACGCCATGCCTTAAGCTCTCGCCAATCCTCCAAGTATCCCATTCAGGGTTTCACTTGGTCGCATAGCCCGGCTGGTTTTGGCATCCTCCGGCATGTAGTACCCCTCTATGTTTACAGCATTGCCGTGTACACTTACCAATTCTTCATTTATCTTAGCTTCATTGCTGCCAAGCAATTCAGCTAATGGTCCAAACTGTGCTCTTAGATCCGCATCCTGATGTTGATTTGCAAGAGCCTCCGCCCAGTACATAGCTAAGTAAAAGTGTGATCCTCTATTGTCGATCTGTCCCAGTCTACGAGCCGGGGACTTATCATTGGCCAAGAATTTTTCCGTAGCCTCATCTAATGTAGACCCCAGTACGCTTGCTTTCGAGTTGTCAAATGTCTGCCCCAAGTGGTCTAGGGATACTGCTAAAGCCAAGAACTCACCCAAGGAATCCCAACGCAAGTAGTTTTCATCTACAAACTGCTGAACATGTTTTGGGGCACTTCCTCCTGCTCCTGTTTCAAATAAACCACCACCATTCATCAGTGGCACTATACTGAGCATTTTGGCACTCGTACCAAGCTCAAGTATAGGGAACAAATCTGTTAAATAGTCTCGAAGCACATTGCCCGTAACAGAGATGGTTTCTTTCCCTTCTTTAATCCGTGTTAGCGAAAATTGCGTAGCCTCATAGGGAGCCATTATATGCAGTTCCAAGCCGTCCGTGTTATGATCTTTTAAGTATGTATTTACTTTTGAAATGAGTTGTGCATCATGAGCCCTAGATGCATCTAGCCAAAATACAGAAGGAGAACCGGTAGTTCTAGCTCTATTTACTGCGAGCTTTACCCAGTCCTGTATTGGAGCGTCTTTCACTTGACACATTCTCCATATATCACCCGTCTCTACATCGTGGCTTAATAGCACATTGCCGCTAGCATCTATTACGTCTACTTTGCCATCAGCTGCTATCTCAAATGTCTTGTCATGACTACCGTATTCTTCAGCTTTCTGAGCCATCAGTCCTACATTGGGCACTGTACCCATTGTAGTAGGGTCAAATGCTCCATGCATCTTACAAAAATCTATAGTCGCCTGAAAAACAGAAGCATAGCTACTGTCTGGTATTACAGCGTTGGTATCTCCCTCGTCTCCGTTCTTATCCCATACTCTACCTCCATTGCGTATCATTGCTGGCATACTTGCATCAATAATCACATCGCTCGGCACATGCAGGTTTGTAATTCCTTTGTCACTATTTACCATACTAAGATCGGGTTGAGCCTCTAGTACTGCAGCAATATCCGCTTGTATCTCTGCTTTTTCCGCAGCATCTAATTCGTCTAGTTTACCGAGTAGATTACCAAATCCATTGTTTAAGTTTACATTGAGCTTAGCAAAGGTCTCACCGTGTTTTTTGTATAACGCATCAAAGTAGACCCTAACGGCATGGCCAAATATAATAGGGTCAGAGACCTTCATCATCGTTGCCTTCATATGAAGAGACAGCAAAGTCTTGTCTTGAGCTGTGTCAGCTATACTCTGTTGCAAGAAAGCCATCAGTGCTTTCTTACTCATAAAAGTAGAATCTATAACCTCCCCAGCTTGTAATTTGTCTGGTGCTCGTAGCTCCGTTGTAGTTCCCATTGTGTCAGTATGTACTATCTTAAAAGTAGTCTCCGTAGCAACCGTTATAGATTTCTCATTGCTTCTGAAATCACCTGTACTCATCGTGCTTACTTTCGTTTTACTATCTGCACTCCACTTGCCCATGCGATGTGGATTATTTTTTGCATAATTCTTTACTGCCTTCGGAGCTCGTCTATCTGAATTCCCCTCTCGTAAAACGGGATTTACAGCACTTCCCTTCACTTTATTGTACTTGGCTGCAACTGCTTTTTCAGCACCGGTCGTAGGATTGTCTGGATAATGGGGTATCCCATATCCTTTTGCTTGCAGCTCTTTTATAGTTTCCTTAAGCTGTGGTACAGATGCCGATATATTTGGGAGTTTAATAATATTTGCCTCTGGCTTTTTAGCCAATTCACCTAATTCTGCCAAGTGATCTCCTACGCGTTGCTCTGGAGCGAGATCCTCAGGAAACTGACTCAAAACACGAGCCGCTAGTGATATATCTCTGGTTTCTACCTCAACCCCAGCAGCTTTGGTAAAAGCTTGCACTATAGGTAAAAAGGAGAAAGTAGCTAACATTGGAGCTTCATCGGTTTTGGTATATATAATTTTAGGCATACAATCTTACTATTTAAGAGGTCAAAATTACTTTATTGACGCGTCAATACATAACAACTGCATATAAGAATAACGAAATAAATCTGCACGCTCAGGAATTTCATACCCCCAACATTTTTATTTAGATTTGAACGTTCTAATGAAACAGACCAATGACTAGATTATTCTTAAATACATGCCTTTTACTTATGACACTATTTGCTGCGGCAACCAGTGATACTCCCCTTGCTGAATATGGGGAACCTACTGCCAAAACTGCTGCGGCTCGTAAGAATCGAAACTGTTACAAAAGAGGCTCGCAAATTATAAGTGTAGGGTATGGTGTTCCCGGTATAAGAAAATCTACATTTGGCAACTTAGACGAAATTTATCCGACAGCTAACTTTGGAGGTATCGGACCCATATTATTAAGGTATGAATATGCCCTGAGTGACAAATGGGGACTTGGATTGGTGACCCGTTTTGCTACCAGTAAAGTAGAATACCCCGTAAGTGGAACACTGTACGATGATGACAAGAACCCAATAGCGGGAGATAGTACGTACCAGCATACACAAACGTTTCAGTCCATTGGAGTTATGGCACGAGGGAATATACATTTTGGCACCTCCTTCAGTTGGGACCACTACGTAGGCCTAGGTTTAGGCTACGGCAACTCAACATATAAGGTGGATTTTGGAGGCAATTTTGGTGGTGTAGCATTTGATGTTTCTTCACCATTACCAATTGCATGGGAGGCTACCATAGGAACCAGATACTATATTAGTAAAACCGTAGGAGCATATATTGAAGTCGGTTTCAGCCAGTCTTTGCTCAATGCTGGTTTGACTTACACGTTTTAGCGGTTCTAAAAATATATTTTAGTGGTGCATTCATTTGCGCCGTACATCCCAATTATATAGTCGCTTGAACGCAACCCAAGGTAGAAAAGCAATCTGATGCAAACGAAAAACTTGTCCACTCACTTTTTTATTTACATTTGCCTCAACAAAGGGGTGCTTTTTCGCTAAGCGAGCGAAATTGCTGAGATGATACCCATGAACCTGATGCAGGTAATGCTGCCGTAGGAAACCAAAAAAGATATACCTGTATCACTCAACACTCCTGTATTATAAAACAAACACAGGAATGAAAAAAACTACACTACTATCCGTATTTACACTGCTATGTACTTTGACGTATGCACAAGTCAATTTTAGTGCTCAACTGAAAAATGTAAAAAGCTATGAACCGATAGAATCTGCATTTGTAAGATTAACTGGAGAGAATGGGTCTGTTACCACCTACTCTACTCCAAATGGGACTATTCTATTTAGTAATATTCCAAGTGGAATATATACAATGGCCATAAGCCATTTGAGCTACAAGACAGAGATAGACACCATAAACTTAATGCAATCATCCAACGGGAAGATCATCTTTGTGATGCCAGACATGGAATTCTTAGATGCTGCAGTGATAAGTACCGTACGAGCAAAAAATATAACTCCTACCACATTCACCAATATCGATAGGGAAGAAATAGAGCAGCTAGACCAGAGCAAAGACTTCCCATTCTTGCTCAATATGACACCCAGTACGGTGATCTCATCTGATGCTGGAAATGGCGTAGGGTACACTGGTATAAGAGTACGTGGCGTAGATCCCACACGTGTGAATATCACCGTAAACGGGATACCCATAAATGATGCAGAAAGTCAAGGAATGTACTGGGTCAATATGCCAGACCTTGCGAGCTCCACAGAAAGTGTTCAGATACAGCGTGGCATTGGTACGAGTACCAACGGTGCTGCGGCCTTCGGTGCTAGTGTAAACATTAGAACCAATGATTTGAGTCAAGACCAATTTACCAGAACCGATCTAGGATTTGGCAGTTTCAATACCCAACGCGTTTCAGTGACACACGGTACAGGAAGACTAGCTAATAATTGGGCATTCCAGCTACGTGGAAGTCTAATACAAAGCGATGGATTTATAGACCGGGCTACTTCAGATCTGAAATCTGCCAACCTTACGGCTGCCAAGTACTGGGAGAAATCAGTTTTTAAAACCAATATAATGCTGGGTAGTGAGCGCACTTATCAGGCGTGGTGGGGGATTCCAGAAGAATTATTCAATGGAGACATAAACACTTTAGGACAAGGAAATAGCAAAACATACAACTACTATACCTATGAAAATGAAGTAGACAACTACAACCAAAACCACTATCAGTTTTTCTTTGACCACGAGTTCTCTCCTTTTCTAAAGCTCAGTACTGCAGCTTATGCTACCACCGGTAAAGGTTATTTTGAGCAGTTTAAAAATGGCGAAGATTTTTCTGACTATGGCATAGATAGTATACAACCTACAGGAGATACTGCCCTCTCCGGAGACTTGGTAAGACGCAGGTGGTTAGACAATACACTCCTTGGAGGTATAGCCAACATTACCTACCGTAGAAACAGGTTCGAAACCGTAGTAGGTGGCGGGTACAGTAGCTACCAAGGTAGACACTTTGGCGAGGCTATTGCTACAGAATTTAGCGAATACGAAGGCCTAAATGCTTTATACTACGATAACGATGCTACCAAAACGGATGGTAACTTCTACGTAAGACAGTCGTATAACTACAATAACCTTATCCCGTACATTGATTTACAGTACCGTTTCATTAATTACCAATTTGAAGGATTAGATGACAGTTTAGCACTTGCACCACAAGAAGCCAACTACTTATTTTTTAACCCAAAAATGGGATTGACTTACTTGCTCAATAGGCACACTTTTTATGGCGTGTTTGCCGTAGGCAATAGAGAGCCTGTACGAGACGATTTCCGTGATAATACAACCAGCACAAGACCAGAGCCTGAATCTATGGAAAACATAGAAATAGGCTACCGATATACCGATGGTAGAAAACGTATAAATATAAATCTATACAACATGCAATACGACAATCAATTGGTGTTGACTGGAGCTGTAAATGACGTAGGAGAGGCTTTAAGAGTAAACGTAGCCGACAGCTATAGAAGAGGAATAGAACTTGATTTTCAGTATCCTATCACAGAAAGACTGCAAGCAGGTGGTAACCTTACGCTATCCGAAAACAAGATAGAAAAGTTTACAGAATATGTAGCAGAGTGGGACGGAGCCTATCGCTCATTTACCAATGACTATAAAAAGACTGATATCGCGTTCTCACCCAACGCTATTGCTGCAGCTATGTTGAGCTATAAGGCCAATGAAAACTTTACCATAAATGCACAAGGTAAATACGTAGGTAAGCAGTACTTGGATAACACGCAGAGCGATGCCCGAAGTTTAAATGCGTTTACCAATGTAGATCTGAGTATAAACTACAGCAGTAAAGCCATAAAAGGAACCAAAATTTTCAATGCAGGCCTTTACTTAAACAATGTATTAAACCACTACTATGCTCCCAACGGATATACCTACAGTGGTGTTATGAGTGGTGAACGTCTAGATTTCAACTACCTCTACCCTATGGCAGGATTTAACTGGATGATGAAGATAAGTTTGACCTTATAAAAGCTACTCCCAGTAGGCAGGAATTAGTGTTGGCTAGCTCATTGGATTTCCACAGAGTGAGTGACTAATCCTATGATCAACATACATGGGAGACATGAGTGATATTGAGTAGAGACGATTTGATAAATCCCTCGCCTACTTGGTATACTTTATTTTAGCCCAATTCCTGTCGGCTTTTTTCTTCAAATTTGCAGCTCCCTCTTTGTTCCAAGATACTTTGGTGTTGTTCCCCCAAGAGTTATAAAACAAGTAAATCTTACCATCTATTATCTGAAATGTTTCTGGGTCAATGGTTACTTTTACTCCCTTATCTCCCATGGCATATGCACACCACCCGCCATACATTGGTGCGTATTTTGCGGGATCAGCCTTGAACTTTGTCTTATTGGCTTCGGTACTAAATTTGTACTTAGCCCCTTTGTAAGAAAGCACATAAGTAGATTTACCTTCTACTGCTTTATTGCTAAAATACGCTACAACATCGTAGCCCTCAGCTATATAACCACCGCTTAAGTTATAGCCAATCGATTGTCCAAATGACGTGCCGTATCCTAAAACTGCGAATAATCCGATTAATACTCCTCTCATATTTATAATTTATAATTCGTTTTATTTCAACAATGACTCACCGTTCAGGTCTGTAGTTAAAATCTCACTCATATAATTAAAGAATGGTCTTATGGCCGTGTAGGTGTTCATTACTTCTAGTGCAAACGAATCACTTTGCACTTCCTTATCTGAAAAACTTCTAAAAGCATAAAACTGCTTCATCCGTATCCACTTGATATTCGCATGTTCCCTATCAAAGTCTCGTGGAGCAGATTTTAGATGCGCACCCCTTAACTCACCAAAGTATTTTACAAAATTTTTATCTGATGTAATTTTTTCTATTTCAGAGGCATCCATTTCAAACTCTTTACGGATACGGAGTAGGTCCTTTTTATCAGGGGCATAAAAGCCACCACCAACAACCGATTTATTGCCGGGTTCTAAGCGTATAAAATACCCTCCTCTCCGAGCTGCACCTGCTCTGGTGAGGTATCCACTCAAGTTGGTCTTATAGGGTGATTTATCTTTACTAAAACGTACGTCTCGATTTATTCGAAAAATCTTTTTATCCTCTATTGCATCCGTCTGATTAAGTTGGTCTGCGGTAATGTCTAGTAAAACAGCAAACTCCTTGCGTGCTCTCTCATAGATTTTCTTGTGCTCTGCATACCACTCACGGGTATTGTTATCCTCCAGATTTTGCAAGAAATTAAGCGTATCTATACGAATCATTATTTGTGCAAGTAACAGAATAATGCTCAAAAAATACTGTTAGCAGCTCATCTATTCCAATTAAAATTTATCAAAAGATTGTAGTTCGGCATCTTTAATAGTTGCTGATTATTTACCTAAAAACGCCCAGGAATACTGCCTTAAATATATATAGTACTGGTTTTGGTACATACATTAATACACATATCTCCAGTTTTACAAATTTTCCTTTCAATCTTAATCTAATAAGAAGTTATTTGCAGCTCTGTTTTTAACCATCGGGATGTAGCTTAGTCCGGTTAAAGTGCTGGTCTGGGGGACCAGAGATCGTGGGTTCGAATCCCGCCATCCCGACTCGCTGATTATCAGCAAACTACAAGTAAACAAAGGGCTTGACATACCCTGCACCAAAAAAAAGTCTTGCAGTCTTTTGCAGGTTTTTAGTCGCAAATAAGTCGCAGTTTTTAGACCATCAAAATAAATATTTTCATCCTTCTGGGTAAAGTCAAGAAGAATTGCGACAGATTTTATTGCAAGACGTAGCGTATGGTTACCCCAAAGTCTGTAAGTGCGGATGGAAATGAGGTACTGGTTACGGGATTATTACTATTCCTGTTGTAGAACATTCTCAGGTTCAACGAATCGTTAATCTTATAGTCTATTGATGGTCGAATGCTTACCGTGCGTATGCCCGCAGTTGGTCTGTAGTCGTCTTGTCCGTTATTCGCTTCAAGCGTACGTACAATGGTAATACCGTCACGTATTGAGAAATCAAAACGCACATTCAAATCATTGGCAAGTACTATTCGCTTCCCATCAAACTTGATTGGCAAGCGTACTCCAGTAGTACGATAACCTGCGCCTATTACGAACTCTTTATTGCGTACTTCTACCAGACGAGCAGAGATTACGTTTAATTGCAAGTTTCTATTTGTCTTATATTCAAACTTGATCGAAATTCCTTCCTTGGTTGTTACGTCTATGCCAATGAGCGGTGTGAGTCTCTCTATGATAGACACGCCGGTTTGAAATCTGTACTCCGTAGGTATGTTTCCACCTGAGTCTAGCTCTGCAGTTCCATAATCTGCAGGCCTTTGGAATGAATTAATATTGAGTGTGCTTGAATAGCCGTGAGAGATTGTAATGTTACTAAAGATTTTTTTCAGTGCCTCTAATTTAGATAAACCACTGTAGTTTATTCTCCAATTCGGTATGGGCAGTCCTTTTAATGGATTGAGGTTTACTGCAGCTGCATTTCTACCACTGTAGGCAGCTATAAATGCATGCAGTAGTACTTCTTGGTGCTTATTGGTATATCCTACTGGGTAACCAGAAGCATCACGTTGGCTGAGACTATCTCCGTACAAATCATTGTAAGCACCACCCGCTCCAAAGTCTCTCGCTTGCAGTCGCTGTGCTAACACTAATCTATTATTCTTAAACTGATCGAATGCAGCAGAAGAAAAGTCTTTTCCTAGCTGGTCAAACATTGTATTCCAGGAACCAAACGATGTAGTATATGAACCCACTTCAGTGAAGAATACGTCATTAAACTGCCCTTCAGATTGTTGGAACCTGAAGTTACTATTGATATTGAGGCTCTGTCTTTTACTAAATGAAAGATTAATCCTAAATCCTTTGATAGGTTCAATGGTAGCAGAGCCATTGATATCTACTCCACTGAGATTAATAAACCGTGCAATCTGATTGGTATCGCGTGTAAGAAAACCATTTTGAGCTATCTGATTCCGGAATCCCTCATTTTGAGCTCCCAAAATAAATGGCAAGCCGGGCGTATTATTGGCAAAATTTTGACCAATTGCGTCTATGCTCTTGGTAAATCCTGGCAGTGTGGTTCCATCAGTAAAATTCGTGGTAATCTGAGCTTGCTTAAGCATCATCAGAAATTTAAACAATCCTTTAGAGCCGGATCCTAGCTCACCTTTTTTCTTTTTTTCCCCTTCATTACCTACTTCATCCGTATCTTTCTTTACCACGCTTTTTCGTCTTGTAGGTCGATTTATAGCGCGTAAGAATTTGGACTTATTATACAAAGAGATAAAATTCAAATTAGCCACAACACCCACTGTACGCGAGTTTTGTATGGTATTACCCAGTGACTTCACTGCTGGAGGAGCATTACGCCACTCATAACTGGCACTGTAGCGAGTAGTCACTGTGGCCCAGTTTAGCAGTTTTATCTTGCGCAAGGGCAAGCTATAATTCGCATTCACCCGTTGGTTGAAATTATTTAATCTACCTAATTCGAAGAAGTTGTTCCAAAGGGTATCTCGCTTCTCCTTGGTATCCAGTTCTCCAAAAGGCTCCTCTACCCATGAGTTAGCCGTTGCAGCATAGTCTACAGAAAGTGCTTTCGTAAGATTCCATTTCCAACCATACACTCTGTTAATACTAAAAGTTTTGTCATATAAAACAGGGACTATCGATTTAAAATTATCATTATCTCTATTCTTTAATTCACTATATCGCCTATCTACATCTACTCTAAAATTTAGATTACTAGGAGTAAGACCAATATTAAAATCCTTGATAAGTGCTAACTTCTTACGCTTAATTTTTTTCTTGAAGGGCTCCCAATACCTTGGTTTAATGCTATGGTTATACCCGAGACTAGACTTGTATGTCTTAGCATCATTCATCTCTATTACTTGACTACGCCTAAATAACCTCTGGTAGGCAAAAGAGTAATTCCAATTCTCTATATCATAGAACTTAGCCTTGCCCTTAGAGGTAGCTGTTCTAATCTTTTTTACATTGGTAAAATTGAGACTGTAGCGTGAGGAATAATCCTGAGCAGCTTCACGAATAGCATCTTTTTCTGAGGTGCTTTCTGCATTATTTATTGCCGTACGTAACTCTATATCCGGATTGAGTGGGAAAAACTTTGGATTAATAATATTCTCACTGTAGCCAATGAACATCGGCACGGTGATTCCCGATTTCTTGGGAAAAAACTTACCCAAAGCTACATTAGCAGCTATGTCATACTGTATCTGTTCGGTAATATTTCGCTCATTCAGCTTTTTATCTATTGCCCCAAAACCAATGGTCTGGTAATTACCAGAAACCGTAACATTGGCAAAATCTGCAAGTTTAGCAACCAAGCGAGCATTCGCGGCATAGCCACCTCTATTGGCAAAATCTACCAGTCTGAGCTCATTGAACCACACCTCCCCACATAGCTTTTCTTGGGTACTCGTTTGTGCATTTTTCACTCCAAGTAGTATTGTTCGCACATTACTCAAGTCCGGCAACCCTATGATACTCACTTTATGACCGTTTGGCAATATTTCGGCATAGTACCCATTTGGATTACCCGTATTATTGAGTTGTCTGTTTAGTTTTACAGTATAAAAGTCTTCGAGATCTATAATCATCTCGTTGGCATCTGGCCATATGGCTTGCTCATCAGCTGAGCCCTCTGGAGTTAGTGTCAAGGGAACTTCGTACTGATAAAAATTATTTTCTAAATCGGTACCCACTCGCATAACGGCTATCATGTCTCCATTTGCACCTAACTGTGATTCAGCATGTACAAACATTTTTAACGTCTTGTAGTTCCTGATATCAAAATCAAGCGTACGATACGCTCCTCGAGCATCTTCCTTCTCTAAATCACACACGGCAATGCTCAGTGACTGCTCATTTTGCTGCACATTTCCTTGTTGTGTAGGGTCTATCTCTCTGCTAAAACCAGGAGGAACTTTATAGGGCACTGGGCTACGTTTGCTGTTCTCGTTTACATTTACAGTAGATACAACGAGCTCTGTATCATCATTGGGGTCTTGTGCTGGACCCACTCTAGGTGGAAACTTAAGCGTATTAAGATACCTTCTCCAATCTGCTCGCACTAATTGTAAGTTAGCAAAACGAAGAACCGTGCTATCTTCAAATCCTTTGAGGTACATACGCATAAATCGTATGGATTTAAAGTCTTGAATGCCTCCAACTTTCTTCTCAAACTGACGAATAGGCACTTTCAGTTGGTACCACGTTATTCTATTGGGCAATGCCCCAGGGTCTATCTGATTTGCCTCTACATTGATTGAATCTGTAACATAATTTTCTCCTATTCGCAACCTAGTGGGATCAATATCAATCTTATATTGGTAGTATTCCTCGTTGAGATTTACCGTAAAATCTTGGTTGATATCTTCATCATCAGGTATGGTGTTTCCAGATTTTGGAGTACCGTCTGCTAGTTTATCTAATGTGGAGTTACCGTCCATCCCATTGAATCGCTTGTAACGCTCTAACACGAGGGCATTCTGACCATCGTAACTCGGATCTCTAGGGTATACATAGTTGTCTCCCGACGGATCTTGAAAAATCTCTTGGTACACAGCTGATGTAGCACCAAATTTAGTCTCTATGGCATTCAGATATCCTGACAGATAAGTGCGTTCTACCGCATCACTCATACCGTCTATACCCACATCTTGAGCTGTTCTTGCTTGGGGGTCATTATCAAATGCTTTATTTATGATCTGACCATTTGGGGTTAAAGCAAAATCACCACTATCTACGGAGTAATTTCCGTTGGGCGTAGGCAACCCGTTTTCTGCAGATCTTCTTCGATCTGCAATTATATCTTCTGAAACACTACCAAGATTGATGTAGAGCTGACCGGTAGTATGCTTACTACCATCGTACTTAGAATATACAAACGGATCCATCAGCCATAGTTCTATGTAGTCTATGTTGGTAGCTTCAAAATCGTTGGTTTCTATTCTACGCATGATACCGGCCCAGTTTTCTTCTGGCTTGTCTAATGACCCGTCTGCTTGCAAGTTTACGGTGTTGTAGTTGTACTGCCCACGTGCTTTTGGATAATATGCTAGGTCTAATGTTGGCAATTGCTGCGGCTGTCCTTGCTGTAATTCTATATTGGGGAATATCTCACTTTGCACAACGGTACGTACGTAGTGACTACTTCGCTCTAATGTATTTGAACGGATATTCTCAGGAGTAAGATTATCGTCACCTTGAAAAACTGGATCTATGTTATACCACGATAAGCTTGCACGTTTGGAGTTGTATGCGCTATCCGCATTTATGGGATTAGATGTTTCCGGGAATAGATCTGGCTGGCCTTGGGGTGTACTAGCCATGTACCAACTACGTACATATTTCAAATCATATGGCGTCTCAGCTCCTTCAAAATCATCTATATACGACGTGCCTTTGTCTCCTTGCGTTCTCGCTTTGTGGGGTATGAGATGAGCAAACTCACCCGTGAAACTTAATGTTGAAACTGCTTTGGTCTCCACAAAAGGAAGTTTATCAACCATACGTGTAAGAAACCTACTCTCTGTATTATATGAACCGTCTAGTCCCCATATACTGTTCCTTAGTGGTTCTTCTCCAATATTAACTTTGTTGGTAAGCGGACGCTCAGACATGTGCATAAATGTACCTCCAAGAACTAACTTCTCTGAGTGCTTATAATCTAAACGTGTTCCGACAAGCGATTTTTGTTGGATATTGATAAGTGAGTTGCTCTCACATGTTGCTTTTATAGCTGCTCCTGAGTTCAGAATGCCTTGGTTCACTATTTTTACTGTACCAAGCGTGTAGTCTACTGTATAGTCTGAACCCTCTTGTAGTGTATTCCCATTGGCAGTAACACGCACAGAACCCTGTGATATGTTGTAACACTGCAAGCGTATTTGATCAGAGGAAGACCCCTTAAAGGTACCCCTTAAAAAAAATTTATTGTGTTTTAAGTCTTGCTCCGCATTCCACTTTGTAGTGCTATACAATGAGTCAAAAGCATAATAATCTGCTAAGTCATCACTCACAAACTTACTTCTTAAAAATGCTCCAAACGGCTCTCGAACAGGAAAGATAATTCGGCCTTTTAAGGCATCTATTGTTACACCATCTATTAAGTCAAAAACCCCATCAGGTTTAGCTTCCATTTGCTTGTTTATCTTGTCTAGATTTAGAACCGTAATGAGTTGTTTCTCTCGAATTTCTGGTTCAGAAGCTTCCACCGGAAGATAGTTTAAATCTGCTCCACTAGGGTCATCTGCATACACTACATTCATCGTAAAATCTTGACGCTGAAGGTTATACGTGTTTAGAGAATATATGTTCTTCATCATCAAATCCCACGTGGGCAACGTAGTTTTGATAGTAGAATGTTTTAGTAACTTCAAATTCAAATGAGCGTTATCTCCTGTGGTCTGCGGATTATCCACCGTAAGATCTCCAACCTTGAAATTAGCTCCATTTGCTGTGTATTCGTAAGCTACCATGAGCACCTCATCATTATTAAGCGACTGATTGAGCGATAGGTATCCTAAGGTAGGATGAAATACAAATTCATTTTCGTTCAACTTGCGAGCATTACTAAGGCATTCATAATCCACTCCCAGTTCTACTCTAGGATCTGATGGGTTACAAAATTCTTGACCTTTAGCGATATCATTATAAAAATTGGTAGAATTATTGTCTGGGAAATTACTTCCTGTGGCAAATACCCACTCCCGATATGCTTGAGATTCTATCTCTCCTAGGTCTAAAAAACCCATAGCATCTCTTGAGTTACCTACAGCATTATTCCTATTGGTAACCCATACTTCCACATAGTTTATCTGAATGTTGCTGGATACAATAGGTAGATTTCGGAGTGCATTATCATAACTATTTGCAAAATACTGCGAAAGGAAATAATGTCGATTTGCATCGTAATTGTGAGCTTGTATGTCGTAATTGGTCACTTGTGCCCCACCGGTCACCTCAGTCTCTTTTGTTTCTCCTTTGTCTTGTGTTGCTATAACGGCCACACGTAATTTACCAAACTGCAATTGGGTTTTTGCTCCAAACAGGTTTCTACCTCCTTGTATGAGACTACCATTGAGCGGCAAACTAACGTTTCCTAACTCTATGTTTTTTACTATATCATCCTCTCCTCCTGCCCAATTTAGCTTCATTTGGTTCTCAAACTCAAATGTTGCCTCTGTGTCATAATTCCAATTTAGCTTGAGTCTGTCCCCAATTTGTCCTGTAACATTTAGCTGCATCTTTAGTCCAAAATCAAACTGTCCGTTACGCTGCTGACGCACAGGATAAGTAGGGTTCTCTACCTTATTGTAGTTACCTCCAAAGGTAACCTCTGCACTTCCGGTAGGACGAATGTCTATGATACCCCCGCCAAATACTTTATCAAAAATTTCTGGAGCAATAGCAATTTTAGGAATTAGTCCGCCACCTTTTATATAATTATCAGCGTTGCTTTTTTTGCGGTAATATACCTCACGATCACGACGCTCCTTTCCTCGCATATACTCCGTAAGTGTGAGTACTCGTGGGCTGCCTACAGGCCTGCCACCTATAGTTATTATCTCAAGGTAGTTGCCTGTTTTGGCATCATACTGGTACAGGGTTTTTATGTTTGGAGGGGTTTTGAAATCGATTAGATTGCGTTGAGCATCCTCACCTGGTTTCTTATCCTTTAGCTCATACTTTAGCCCAGAGGAATCTTGCTGCGCAATAGCCGCGCTACCCCAAATGCAGCACACAACAATTACTACAGAAGCTCTGAGAGCCCTACTCAAATTCATTTTTAAATCTTTTTTTGTCAAAAGCTTTGTTCTCAAAACTTGTGTTTTGATAAAAGTAGGTGTTTCCTTATAGGCTAAGATTGGTTGTAGCGAACAAAATTACAATAATTGTAGAGATTTCTTAATTAACTCTTCTGTAGTGAGATTATTGTCTGATTCCTTCGTTATTCGCATGAGTATTTTACTAACGGCAGGTTTAGCAAAACCGAGGGATAATAAAGCCTCCGTTGCTTCATCCATTTCTGTGCTTCCTCCACTCATTGAGTATGCTGCATCTGTGCCGATACCGCCAAGCTTATCTTGTAGCTCTACCACAAGCCTTTGGGCTGCCTTGGGACCTATACCTTTTATGCTTTTGAGTGCTGCGATATTACTATTAGTAATTGCACTCACTACATCATCAACACTCATACTACTGAGTATCATACGAGCAGTACTTGGCCCTACACCATTCACTCCTACGAGTTTGACATACATCTGCCGCTCATTGACCGAGGCAAAACCATAAAGTGTTTGACTATCCTCTCTTACAATGAGGTGAGCATAAATCTTTATCTCCTTTTCTGCCTTTATTACCTCAAAAGTATTGAGCGATATGTGCAATAAATAGCCTACTCCACCAGCATTGACCACTACCTCTGTCGGTGTAATTCGGTCTACTTTTCCTGCAATAAAATCGTACATACTGCAAGGATAAGATACTTCTACCAAAAGATGTTCAATGGTGTGTTGATAATGGGAATTTAGCATTCCCTCAAATTTCACATGAAGTTGATCTGGACTATGTAACCAGAAGCACTAGCAGCATATATTTGTCACCTTGGTTTTGGATAAGAAAATAGGAGTGCATGTGGCACTATTTATTGTTGCATTATCGTATGCAGGCAATTTCAGCTTCGCAAAATGGGCGATGCCTGAGTATATTTCTGCGTATGCCTTTATCGTTTTACGAGTAGGGGCTGGAATGCTCTTCTTTGTAGCCTATTATTTCTTATTCAACAGAGAAAAAATATTGGATAAAAGCGACTACTTAAAACTGGCCATCGCTGCTTTCTTTGGCGTATCACTCAATATGACTGCCTTTTTCAAAGGTTTAAGTATGACTTCGGCTATCAATGCCAGCGTGCTTATGCTTTTGGCCCCTGTATTTGTGGTTATTTTTAACGCCATAGGTTATAAGAAGAGAATTAGACCTTTAGTATATTTCGGTATTACAGTAGCCTTTCTGGGGGCCGCTCTATTGGTAGATGTAGCTAATTTTTCGTTCAGTAACTCCGGAGTTTTGGGAGATTTACTGGTTATGCTAAATGCTACCAGTTATGCTTTTTATCTGTTCTATGTCACTCGCCTGCTCAAAAAATACAAAGCCACTACTATTACAATGTATCTCTTTATTTTTGGGTTCATATACGTACTGCCCATAGGTGGAAGGGATCTGCTGCTCGTAGAATGGGGTAAACTGCCTTCACAAGCCATATTTGCTATGGGGTATGTAATAGCTGGAATTACCATACTGGCTTATCTGCTGAATGCGTGGGCCTTACAAAATAGTAACTCCACTACCGTAGGAAGCTACATTTATCTGCAGCCGCTGCTTGCCACACTCATCGCCGTAAGCCTAGGCATGGACCACCTTACTTGGGAAAAACTAGCTTTCGGTTTACTCATCGTCTTTGGACTTTGGTTGGTAAACAAGGGGAGATAGGGCTCTTGAAAGAAATCTACATGAATGTTTTTCGAAATAGCTACACTAACCGGTGGTATACCCTTTCAAAATCTCTCGATTTTTATACCTTAGGAAGGAAAGCTGATTGATGTATCTCTGCACTACTACTAGCTGTGCATGCAAGAAACAAACAGAGTCAGATCAGAGACAAAAAAATAAGTATGAATACGGGAAGGTGAAATAGGCACTAAATCTTCTACCCACTACTCTCTATCCATTCTTATATTTGCATCGCACAAAATGATAAAATCGATGACCGGCTATGGTATGGCCGAAAAACATACCGAAAACTACAGCGTAAAGGTAGAACTGCGCAGTCTGAATGGGAAGTTCCTCGATCTAAACCTTCGTATGCCTCGTTTTCTAATGCCTAAGGAAATAGAAATACGCAATAAGTATAGCAAGAAAATAGAACGGGGTAGTGCTACGCTATCTATCAATGTGATCAAACACAAGGTAAATGCGAACGATGTGCAGATAAATGAGGCGCTAGCTACTGAATACTACAACAAACTAAAAAGTCTCAGCGATAAGCTAGGAACGAGCGACAAGGATATCTTTCGTATGGCTACGAGTATGCAAGATGTAATATACCAGGACAATGAGCAGTTAGATCCAGCTTTGTATACCCTCGTACAGGAAGTAGCAGATGAGGCATTCGTTATCTATGATGCCTTTCGTCAGAAAGAAGGGAAAGGACTACAAAATGTGCTTGCTGGCTATGCTCAGACTATCGCTGCAGGTATACCGCAAATAGAGGCTCTCGAACCTGAAAGACTTGAAAGAACCAAAGCACGACTACAAAAGAATTTGAAACAATTGGTAGATGATGAGAGCTTTGACAAGAATAGATTCGAACAAGAGTTGATATACTACCTAGAAAAATATGATGTGAATGAAGAAAAAGTGAGGTTACAATCTCACTGCGATCATTTCATAGAATCAATGAATAAGAATCCAAAGGGGAAATCTCTCAACTTTATTGCTCAAGAAATGGGTCGTGAGATAAATACCCTAGGCAGTAAGGCCAACCACGCAGGTATACAAAAAGAAGTGGTAGCCATGAAAGAAGAACTGGAGAAAATAAAGGAGCAAGCCCTGAACCTCTTATGATAACTAACCAACCAAGTGTGACCGGCAACCAACCAAGTATGGCAGAAATAAAACAGCGAGGCTCTACAGAGAATCCTGCGCAAAAACCAAATCACAAACTAATTATTTTTTCGGCACCAAGCGGCAGTGGTAAGACTACTGTAGTGCGTCACTTGCTCGATACAGTGCCCAATCTAGCGTTTAGCATTAGTGCAACCACCAGACCAATGCGTGCAGGAGAAAGAAATGGACATGACTATTATTTCTACACCAATGAGGAGTTTCAAGCGGCTATTCAAAAAGGTGCTTTTATAGAACACGAAGAAGTCTACGAAGGGGTTTACTACGGAACACTAAAAGCAGAAGTACAACGGCTTTGGGATGCTGGCAAATTTGTCATATTTGACTTAGATGTAGAGGGCGGGCTTACCATAAAAAAATACTACCAAGAGCAAGCCTTGGCTCTATTTCTAAGACCACCATCTGTAGAAATACTAATAGACAGGTTACGCAACAGGAATACCGAGACCGATGAGCAGTTGGCCATTCGCATAGCAAAAATAAAAAGTGAACTAAAATTTGAACAGCGTTTCGATAAAGTAATTGTTAACGACGTGTTAAGTGATACCTTTGTCACAGCAAAAAATATAGTGGCACATTTTTTAAAAACAGAAGATTAAAATGAAGGTAGGATTATTTTTTGGGTCGTTTAACCCCATACACCATGGGCACTTAATTATTGGTCAGTACATGCTAGACCAAGCAAAATTAGATGAAGTGTGGTTTGTGGTTTCTCCCCAAAACCCTTTGAAAAAAGGAAAAGACATCATGGATGCTGACCATCGATTAAATATGGTAAAGCTAGCTATAAAGGGAAATGACAAGTTTAAGGCGGAAGATATCGAGTTTAGTATGCCAACTCCATCTTATTCCAATTACACATTGAAAAAACTAAGCGAAAACCATCCTAAAATTGAGTTTCAACTTATCCTAGGAACTGATAATTTGCAGCATCTTGAGAAATGGAAGGACCACGAGGAAATACTCATGGAATATGAGATACTATCGTACTACCGAGATAGTTTCCCCGGTGGCGAGTTTGCCAAAAACCAGAAGGTACGCGTAATGAAAGGCCCTATGCTAAACATATCTGCCAGTTACATACGCGGGTTGGTACGTATGGGTAGAAGTATCAAATACTTGGTGCCAGAAGAAGTAGCCAAATACATGAATACAAAGATGAAGTAACTCATTTAAATACGATATATAAAAAAGGCTTCTCGCACACAACGAGAAGCCTTTTTTATGCCCTAATAGAATTATTTTCGGGTAACGATTACTCCCCTAATTCTTCTGCAGGTCTATTTTCAGGCGAGGCATCCTCTGCCGCTTCATTTACCTCGGCGGTTGCTTCTGGTGCAGCAGGTGCATCCGTCTCCTCTATCGCCTTAGCAGCTGCTTCTCCAGCGCTCATACCAAAGATACGCTCAAGGTCCTCTTTGAAGATTACTTCTTTTTCTAAAAGCTGATCTGCAAGTTGTAGTAGCTTGTCCTTATTTTCTTCTATGATGGTAATAGCTCGTTGATATTGCTGATCTGTAAGTGCCTTTATTTCGTCATCAATAAGGGCAGCTTGTTTCTCACTAAATGGTTTGCTGAACCCCTGATCCATATTGTAGTATGACACATTCCCTACCTTGTCGTTTAGACCATAAATGCTCACCATTGCCATGGCTTGCTTAGTTACTTTCTCTAGGTCACTAAGTGCTCCTGTAGATATTTTATCATAGACTACTTTCTCTGCAGCTCTACCTCCTAAAGTAGCACACATCTCATCTAATAATTGCTCTGTACGGGTGATCTGTCTCTCATCTGGCAGGTACCACGCAGCTCCTAGGCTTCTTCCTCGAGGCACTATGGTCACTTTCACAAGCGGATGAGCAAATTCACACAACCAACTCACGGTGGCGTGACCAGCTTCGTGCACAGCTATCGCATGCTTTTCTTCTGGCGTTATGATTTTATTTTTCTTCTCAAGCCCTCCAATTATTCTGTCAACAGCGTCCAAGAAATCCTGCTTCTCTACTTGCTTTTTGTCATGGCGGGCAGCTATAAGAGCAGCCTCATTACACATATTAGCAATGTCTGCACCACTAAATCCTGGTGTTTGTCGCGAGAGAAAATCGATATCAAGGTTTTTCTCAATTTTAATTGGTTTCAAGTGAACCTCAAAAATCTCCTTACGCTCATTCAAATCTGGCATATCTGCATAGATTTGTCTGTCAAATCGTCCAGCTCTAAGCAATGCAGAATCCAAAATATCAACACGATTGGTAGCTGCAAGCATTATCACACCAGAATCTGTACCAAAACCATCCATCTCTGTGAGCAGCTGATTCAAGGTATTTTCACGCTCATCGTTACCGCCTTGCATAGCATTCTTGCCACGAGCTCTACCAATTGCATCTATCTCATCTATAAAAATAATACACGGAGCTTTTTCCTTCGCTTGCTTGAATAAGTCTCTTACCCTACTTGCTCCAACTCCAACAAACATCTCTACAAAATCTGATCCAGACAAAGAAAAGAAAGGCACTTCGGCTTCTCCAGCCACGGCTTTTGCCAAAAGAGTCTTTCCTGTTCCTGGAGGGCCTACCAATAGTGCTCCTTTTGGTATTTTACCCCCAAGCTCCGTATACTTTGTTGGATTTTTAAGGAAATCTACAATCTCCATCACCTCTTCCTTTGCTCCTTCTAAACCTGCAACGTCTTTAAACGTTACATTCACTTTAGTGTCTTTATCAAAAAGTTGAGCCTTTGATTTGCCAATGCTAAAGATTTGGCCTCCGCCACCTGGACCACCAGCACCACCACCCATACGTCTCATGATAAGCATCCATATCAAACCAAATATGGCGATATAAATGATCAATGTAATCAGCGGGTTATCCCAAATGTTTTCTTCTACTACCGGATTGATTCTTACCTTCTTAGCAGAGGTTATATCCTTCTGCGCTTCGTTTACTTGATTATTAAAAAATTCGTAGTCTCCAATGTCAGACAGAAAGTACATGTAGACATTCTTATTTACAAAAGAACCTTGAGGTACATCTTTTTTGTACTCCTTATCATTTTTGGCTTCGTCTGTTAAATAGATTTCTGCTTTACTGCGATTGATAACATTAATTTTTTCTACCGCACCTTCCTCTACCATTGTAAGCAACTTGTCTACGGATATTTGCTTACCACTTTTGGGTCCTAAAAAGGTAATGCCAATAAATACAAGTACCAAAATGGCATATATCCAAACGGGATTAAACTTTGGCTTACCCGTTTTTGGCTTTTTGCTATTAAAGGGATTGGGAGTATTGTTTTGATCTTTAGGCTTTTTGCCTGATTTATTTTCTTCTGACATACGTCTTATATTCGTCTTTGCAAGTATACTGATACAACCTTTGTGCCATCCAAAAAGTTCTATCATTTTCACCCTTTCATCCACATTTAACCCTTTTCTATCAAAAAGAGTGCATTTATGGCAGTAAAACCACACGCCGTTTCGGCGGTTTTCTATTCGTATCTATTCTACAGAAGTGGCTGAGTGATAATTTGCCTTCACTTGATTAATTTTGCCCTCTATGTACAAATCATTGCAAGCTAAACTAAAAACCCAACTCACAGAGATAAAAGAAGCAGGTCTATACAAGACCGAACGCATTATCACCACTCCCCAAGGTGCAGACATAGCAACGGAGGAAGGTGGTGAGGTAATTAACTTTTGTGCAAATAATTACTTGGGCCTTAGCTCACATCCAAAAGTCATACAGGCCGCAAAAAAAGCGATTGACACTCATGGATACGGATTGTCATCTGTACGATTTATCTGTGGAACACAAAACATACACAAAGAACTGGAACGTAAGTTATCTGAATACCTCGGTACCGAAGATACTATACTCTACGCCGCTGCTTTTGATGCTAATGGCGGCGTATTTGAACCTTTATTTGACAAAGAAGATGCCATCATTTCTGATGCGCTTAACCATGCCAGTATCATAGATGGTGTTAGACTTTGTAAGGCTCAACGCTACAGATACCTGCACAACGACATGGCAGACTTAGAGAAGCAATTGATTGCTGCTCAAGCTCAGCGCAACCGCGTAATTGTAACAGATGGTTCATTCTCCATGGATGGCACAATAGCTCAACTGGATAAAATAGTGGCGCTGGCAGACAAGTATGATGCGAGTGTAATGATAGACGAATGCCATAGCTCTGGTTTTCTGGGTAAGACAGGACGTGGCACGCATGAGCACTGTGGCGTAGTAGGTAAGATAGAAATAATAACCGGAACCCTGGGCAAGGCTCTTGGAGGAGCAAGTGGGGGATTTACCTCTGGCAAAAAGGAAATCATTGATATGCTTCGACAGAAGTCTAGACCATACTTATTCTCTAATACCCTTGCTCCGAGTATAGTAGGTGCAAGTATTGCTGTGCTAGATATGGTAACTGACAGTACAGAACTAAGAGATAAACTTGAGCACAACACGATGCACTTCCGTCAAAAAATGACAGAAGCTGGTTTTGATATTACCCCAGGAGTTCACCCCATTGTTCCTATAATGCTATACGATGCAAACGTTGCCCAAGAGATGGCCACAAAAATGCTAGACGAAGGCGTATACGTAGTAGGGTTTTACTTCCCAGTAGTGCCTAAAGGTAAAGCACGAATACGTGTTCAGCTTTCTGCTGCTCACGAGCAACATCACTTAGATAAAGCCATAGCAGCATTTGTCAAAGTAGGTAAAGAGATGGGTGTGATTTAGTGCATTTTGTAAAAAATACAAATTATCCTTCTCAGTCTAACTTGCTAATCACCCTATCCAAAAACGAACTCACCCAGGCAGCATATTGAACGGCAGAAGGGTGCAAGTCGTCCTTTGCCCTGTAGGATGCATTTGTCTCTGCCTCCAATGAGATATCGGTAATATTATAATAGTCTACACCAAACTCTTCACATATACGTTTAGATAAACCGTTATACTTTTCCAGATCTGCAGTAGTCTCTTCTTTCTTATTTGCGCCGAAGGGGGTGTAGCCGTAGTTGGGTATAGATACCACAAAAACATGTCGTTTGTCATGGCCTGCATATCTTATAGCAGTATCCAATAAACGCCTAAAGTCTTGTTCAAAATCCTCTATTGGTAAACCTTGATACTGATTATTTACACCAATAAGCAGCGAAACTAGGTCATATACTGAGTCGAGATCTGTTCTATTTATTCCTCTCTGGAGGTCATCTGTACGCCAGCCATTTTGTGCTACTATTTTCACAGATACTTCAGTAGCATCAGCAGAAAACACACTGTCTGCTAACTGATTCGGAAAATTATCTGGTGCCGCTATAGCAGTTCCTATTGTATAACTATCGCCCAAGGCAAGATAGGTTTTTGATCGTTTACTCATAACGGTAATTTGTTCTGGTTTTATATCCATTGTTGAGGTACAACCCATTGCGCCAAAAGCCAATAGTACCACTAGTATACACTTACACATGGTTTCGAAGTTAATCATTTAGAAAGTATTTAACGATTAGGGTGAAAAAGTGAAGTGTATATTCGTCTAACGAATCAACTGATATGACAGATTTAGATATTGCACAAAACGTAGAAATGCAGCATATTAATTCAATTGCTGCTAAACTAGATATAAACCAAGAAGACTTGGAACAATATGGTAAGCACAAGGCCAAACTACCATTGCATTTAATAGAGGAGGAGCAGATTGAAAAAAGCAACCTAATTCTTGTAACTGCACTTACACCAACCCCTGCCGGAGAGGGAAAGACTACTGTATCTATTGGACTAAATGAAGGGCTCAATAAAATAGGTAAGAAATCTGTAGTAGTGCTGCGCGAGCCATCATTGGGTCCCGTTTTTGGGATAAAAGGCGGAGCGGCGGGTGGAGGTCACTCGCAGGTAGTACCCATGGAAGATATTAACCTTCACTTCACCGGAGATTTTGCAGCAATAGAAAAAGCAAACAACCTACTGAGTGCTCTTATAGATAACAATATACAAAGTAAGACGCGGAGTCTTGGTATAGACCCACGCACCATCATCTGGAAACGAGTGATTGATATGAATGATCGTGCACTACGCGACATTACCATCGGTTTGGGTGGTACTGGGAATGGTATTCCTCGCCAAGACGGATTCAATATTACTGCAGCAAGTGAGGTGATGGCAATACTTTGTATGGCTAAGGACATAGATGACTTGAAAGAAAAATTGGGTAACATCTTCGTAGGATACACCATGGATAGAAAACCGATATATGCACGTGATCTGCATGCAGAAAATGCAATGACACTATTGCTCAAAGACGCTATAAAACCCAACCTAGTGCAAACCCTCGAGCACAACCCAGCTATTATACACGGCGGCCCATTTGCCAACATAGCACAGGGCACAAATACCATCATTGCAACCAAAATGGGCATGAGTCTGTCTGATTACGTAGTAACAGAAGCTGGATTTGGCGCAGACTTGGGTGCAGAGAAATTTTTGGACATCAAATGTGGATATGCCGGACTAAAGCCAAAAGTAGTGGTCATCGTTGCTACCATAAGAGCATTGCGTCACCACGGAGGTTCTCCAAAAGAGGAATACAATGATGCAAATCTAGATAGGGTAAAGATGGGGTTTGCTAACCTGGAAAAGCACATAGAAAATATGGGTAAATTTGGACTACAACGCGTTGTAGCAATCAATAACTTCTATACTGACAGCCAAGAAGAAATAGACTGGCTTGTCGCTAAGTGTGCGAGCATTGGCGTGAAAGCGGTCCTTAGCAAAGGGTGGGCAGACGGCGGTAACGGAACCACAGATTTAGCCAGAGCGGTGGTAGATGAAGTGGACAGCGGTAAGAGTAATTTCAACCAACTCTACAACTGGGATGCATCTGTAAAAGACAAGATAGAAACCATAGCCAAAGAAATATACGGAGCAGACGGGGTAGACTATGCTGCTAAAGCAAATACAGGTCTCAGAACCATTGCTAAGTTGGGTCTAGACCACTTACCCATCTGTATGGCAAAAACCCAGAAATCTTTCTCAGACAACGACAAATTAATAGGACGACCTACCGGATTTAGAATTACCGTACGTGAGTTTGAAATAGCTGCTGGAGCTGGTTTCCTTATCCCTATACTCGGCAACATGATGCGTATGCCCGGACTTCCTACGGTGCCCGCAAGTGAAGGCATGGATATTAATAATGAAGGGGTTGTTACAGGGTTAAGTTAGGAAGCATACATATGCTTGTGTCAGGGGTAGCTGCACAAGCACACCAAAAGGCTATATGCCTCACTATAATGACACGTAATGCGACCCCTACAATCTTTTTATGGTAAAAACTAGGCTTTCTCAGCAATCAGATAATCCGCGAATCCATAGACATCCCAATACACACCGCCACGCACGTAGCCTTTGGTGATGAGCTGAAGCGGTATCTTTATAAGCATCAAGGCAATATTGATTCGGCTGCGATTTTTACCCGCCATTTTTACATTGAATCTACCCCTCATAAATATATTGGCTACTTCCTTGATAGACCAAATACGCACATGAGTATCGTCATCAAAGAAGTTAAGTGTTTCCTTTTTACTCGGGAAACTTGCACTCGCTTCACATGGAAACTCGATATAAAATAGTCCTCCTTTTTTTAATTTCTGAAAAAGCAATGGCAAAACTTGCTCCCCGTTATGCAAGTGCTCTATCACATGACTCATTATAATCACATCATACGCATTATTGGGAATCGCACCATAATCTAACGCGGTAAGATCCAGCTGAAAGAACTCATCCATATTCTGAATATCTTCCTCCGTATTGCCATAATTTACATCTCTATCTACACCCGTATAATGGCAATTTGGTAGCCACTTTTTGGTAATAGTACTCGAATGGCTCCCTGAGCCTATATCCAATATTCTCAGATCTTTTTTATTGGTAAATTTACCAATGGTCTTGAGTCTAAACGGTTTTATTCTAGTACTCATAGGTTAAAATCCAAGGTCAATATCACCACACATATCTACCGGCACTACCCACTCATCAAACTGCTCTGCCGTCAAAAATCCAAGTGCTACTCCTGCTTCTTTAAGAGTGGAATTGTCTGTGTACGCTTTTTTAGCAATTTTAGCTGCTTGGTCATACCCAATATGTGTATTTAACGCAGTAACAAGCATCAACGAACTATCTAATTTTTTCTGAATTTCTGCGTGGTTTGCTTCTATACCTACTACACAGTTGTCGTTAAAAGACAAACAAGCCTGACCTAATATTCTGGCACTTTGCAAGACATTAGCTGCTATTAGAGGTTTATATACATTCAACTCAAAGTGACCATTGCTACCCCCAATTGTCACCGCTACATCATTTCCCATTACCTGGGCGCACACCATTGTGATGGCCTCACACTGCGTTGGATTTACCTTACCGGGCATTATACTCGATCCTGGTTCGTTACTTGGTATTGTTATTTCACCAATACCACTTCTTGGTCCTGAACTTAGCATTCTAATATCGTTACCAATCTTCATACAACTAACCGCTGCACGCTTCAGTGCGCCGTGTAGCTCTACCATTGCGTCATGCGCCGCTAGTGCTTCAAACTTATTCTCCGCAGTACGAAAAGGCATTGCCATTTCTGCAGCTATTTTTGCTGCTACCATTACATCATATCCTTGCGGAGTATTTAGGCCCGTACCCACTGCAGTACCCCCAAGTGCTATCTCTTGAGCACCAATCATAGCATTCTCGATAGCGAGAATACTCATTTCTAACTGGCGTCTGTATCCGCTAAACTCTTGACCCAGCGTAAGTGGTGTAGCATCCATAAAATGCGTACGGCCTATTTTTACTATATCCTTGAAGTCTCGGGCTTTCTTTTTGAATGTGTCTTTCAGTACTTGCAATCCAGGAATAGCAAAATCAATCATTTGCTTATACACTGCTATACTCATGGCCGTAGGAAAGGTATCATTACTACTTTGCGACTTATTTACATCGTCATTTGGGTGTAAAAATTTCTCGCTATCAGATAGGTTACCACCGTTCAATACGTGACCACGATTAGCAATCACTTCATTTACATTCATGTTGCTCTGTGTACCAGAACCCGTCTGCCATATGACCAATGGGAACTGGTCATCTAACTTGCCATCAATTATCTCATCACATACATCCGATATGAGGTCCGCTTTTTCTTGAGATAGAACCCCTAACTCTGCATTGGTCATAGCAGCACACTTTTTCAATACGCCAAAAGCCTTAATAATCTCTATCGGCATGGTTTGATTGCCAATTTTAAAATTTTCAACTGACCGCTGAGTCTGTGCAGCCCAATATTTATCTGCAGGTACTTTCACCTCTCCTATACTGTCTCGTTCTATTCTGTATTCCATCATGTGTATCCTAAAGTGGATACAAAGGTAGTTAATCACACTTCTTATGAATGGGGGTTGAACATCTTTTCTCTAACTTTGCTTCATTCAAAATTTATAACATTATTAAAAATGAAAACGAAAAGAATCATAGCTGCATTAATGACCTTCCTACTACTAGCCGGTATAAACTTAGCGGAGGCACAAACATTGAGTAAAAAAGAGCGCAAAGCGCTAAAGAAAGAAATAAAGACGTACAAGAAGAACCCAGAAAAATGGGTACGCATGCAGAAAAAACACAAAAAAGAAGTAGCCAACTTAAGCGATGAGATAATTGCCCTAAAGGCTAAACTGACTGAAATGGAAAACCTGAGAACAGAACGCGAAAGATTAGCATCAGAATTAGCGCTATTAAAAGCTAAATATACTAGCCTCGAAAGTTCTATGCCATCCACAAAGCTCCCCGCAGGTACTGTTTATCAAGTGCAAATGGGATACTATGAGTACCTTGACCTGGTCTCTTTCAATGAAAAGTTAAAAACAATAAAAGCAGAAGATGTAAACGGCAAAAAACGTTACGTAATTGGTCATTTTGTAAACTTAATGGATGCAGTACAATTCAGTAATGACATTAAAACACTGGGTATAGACGATGCGTTTGTTTCCCAATATAAAAATGGCACAAGAATCATGGACTTTGATGCAATGAAAGCTATTGGCAACTAGGAATACGAGAAAATACACCCTAATTGAGTCTGGCTTCTGTAAAGAAATCAGACTTTTTTTTGTGCCCTTTAACGAGCAAACAGCTACTTGTTGCGTTGCTTGTATACAGGAACCGTACTACAAGGCTCTCCAAACATTACCGATTTGGCGGTACTTACAAGTTTGTTAGTTAAGAGTACATAAGCATGATTGCTAATTTCTCGGTTACCACAACCCTTTATCACTACGCGCTTGTCCGTATACGCTGCTGCATTAATGGTAGACAAAGCCCTTTCGGCTATTAAGGCGGGTAATGCTTCTGGTTTGGCAAAGAAAACATGGTCGGTATGAGGTCTGAGCGCAGAGGCAATGAGCATGTACGCCCACGTGGGTATTACGGCATCGCTGCTGCAATATACCGCAACGTTATGCTCCGCATAAATGCTCCATTCATGCTCCTTAACCCACGCCCTGAAATCTTTTTCTCGGAGAATAAGCCCCTGAAACAACTGGTGAAAAATATCAAGACTCGATTCTTTGCGATCAAGAATCAAATCTTCCAGATCAATGGTAATGATACCGCTGAGGGCTACTTTATTTACGATCTCACTCACCTACCGTACTAATTTTTATTGCGTTTGTTTTTCTGTTTTCAACTACAGGCATTGCCGCAGTATTAATAACAACATCGCCATCTTTCAAAAAGTTACTTTCTTGAAGTTCTGCTATAACATCTCGTATGGTATCATCTGTATTTGTTTTCTTATCGTAATAAAAAGCACGTACGTTCCATACCAAGCTCAATCTATTGAGTAAACGCTTGTTTGCCGTAAATATGAACACATCACAATTGGGTCTACTACTTGCAATTTTATAAGCGGTATATCCTGTCTGTGTCATAGAGATTATGGCTTTAGCTCCTATTCCTTCACTCATACTCACTGTGGCATAGCAAATTCTATCACTGATAAATGACCTTGATGTAGGATCTGGTTTCATTATCTTATTGTATACGTTCCACCCCATCTCTGTACTGCCAAGAATACGTTCCACCGCTTGTACAGCTTTTAGCGGATAGTCACCCACAGATGTCTCTGCACTAAGCATAACTGCATCTGCTCCATCCATTACTGCATTAGCCACATCATTTGCTTCTGCTCTGGTAGGCGTAGGAGATGTAATCATACTCTCCATCATCTGTGTTGCTATTATTACAGGTTTAGAAGCTTCAATACACTTCGTCACAATACGCTTTTGAATCATTGGTACCTGCTCCATAGGCATCTCAACACCCAGATCTCCACGAGCAACCATGATAGCGTCTGTAGCAGCTATAATAGAATCGATGTTCTCTACAGCTTGCGGTTTTTCAATCTTGGCAACGATGTGTGCATGGCAATTGTTCTCGGTCAATATATTCCTCAACTCCGTAATATCTTTGTCTTCTCTAACAAATGACAGTGCCACCCAGTCAAACTCATGCTTGATAATAAACTCTAAATCCTTTTTATCCTTTGGCGTGAGACTAGCAACGGACATATTGGAAGACGGTAAATTGAAACCTTTATTCGAACTGAGGGGTCCTCCATTAATCACTACAGCCTCTACCGTACTGTCATCTATTCTTTTAGAAAACTCTAGCTCAAGTTTACCATCATCTAAAAGCACTCGCTCACCTACTTTTACATCTCTGGCTAGAGTAGAATATTTTACATGGATTGTGTTTCCGGAGCTTACAGTTGCCTTTGTTGTCAGTGTCATTACCGTACCTTCTTCCAGAAGCATACTATTGTTTTCCACTTCTCCTATGCGGAGCTTTGGTCCTTGTAAGTCTCCTAGGATAGCTACGTTACTCCCCAATTCCTTATTTGCTTGACGAATGTTATTGACCACCTCCAGGTGGGTACCCCAGTCTCCATGCGAAAAATTGACTCTGCAGACATCTACACCTGCTTTTATTATCTTCTTCAACATTGGCACACTAGAAGTCGCAGGACCCATAGTAGCTATAATTTTTGTTTTGTTGTATTTTATATTTTCGCTCATTGTAATTGAGTAAAGTTTAATATTTCTTTTGGACTCGGATTATTGAGTGCAAAACAAATCGATATCCCTTTAAGTTTAGTAAGAATTTGAACTATTTTAATATTTATTTCTTCCTCATTCATACTGCACAATAAATAATCGACTTGCTTATACTTCGGATAAAAGTGGTGTTTCGTGCCCCTATTTTTGATGATTAAGTAGCAACTTTGGTCATCTAAAAAGGTTAAATGATAGGCTGCATGCCTACTTTCTTTGCCATAATCGAAAATATCTTCCTCGTATTGTAAGACTATATCTGGATGAATTGAGAGCCCATACCCAAACTTCACATGTCTCATAGAAGTAGATATACCGTAGATGCAAGGGTATTTTAAGACAAATTCGTCTGAAGTAAATAAGGACTGCATAAAATTATAAATTCAATGTGTTTGTAGTTATTGCAAATAATTTTTGTCTATTTATTTTAAAAAAATGTTCTTTGCAGCACATAACAAAAATAAAAATAATATGTCTGAAATAGCTGAAAAAGTAACATCAATAATTGTAGATAAATTAGGTGTAGAAGAATCTGAAGTAACTACCGCTGCAAGTTTCACCAATGACCTTGGTGCTGACTCACTAGATACTGTAGAGCTAATCATGGAATTCGAAAAAGAATTTAACATTGCTATACCTGATGAGCAAGCTGAAAAAATTGCTACTGTAGGTGATGCTGTAACATACATTACAGAACACGCAGGTTAATAATAGCAACCAAACCGACATGCAACTCAAGCGAGTAGTAGTAACCGGAATTGGTGCGCTCACCCCTATTGGCAATACAGCCAAGGAGTATTGGGACGCACTTGCTAAGGGAGTTAGTGGTGCAGCGCCTATAACACGTTTTGATGCTGAAAAGTTCAAGACGCGTTTTGCTTGCGAGATCAAGAATTTCGACCTTGCAGATCACTTAGACAGAAAAGAATCCCGAAAAATGGATCCTTTCACCCAGTATGCAATGGTGGTAGCCGACGAGGCTGTCCTAGACTCTGGTCTCATGGATACAGATTTTGTACCAGAAGAAATAGGAGTAATCTGGGCATCTGGCATAGGTGGACTTACTTCGCTTGAAAAAGAAATAGGGGATTTTACGAGAGGTGACGGAACGCCTCGATTTAATCCCTTTTTTATTCCAAAAATGATAGGAGACATTGCTCCAGGATACATTTCCATAAAGTACGGTTTCAGAGGACCAAACTTTGGGACGATATCTGCATGTGCTTCATCAAATAATGCCATCATAGATTCATACAATTATATTCGCCTAGGCATGTCTAAAGCGATAGTAACCGGAGGCTCAGAAGCTTGTGTTACTCCATCTGCCGTAGGCGGTTTTAACAGTATGAAAGCTCTGTCTGAACGCAACGACAGTCCTCATACTGCTTCTAGACCATTTGATGCAGATCGAGAAGGATTCGTCTTGGGTGAAGGTGCAGCATCGCTTGTTCTCGAAGAATATGAGCATGCAAAAGCAAGAGGCGCTAAAATTTATGGCGAAATATTAGGTGGTGGATTAACCGCAGATGCACATCACATTACCGCTCCCCACCCTGAAGGGTTGGGCGCTCTTAATGTTATGAAGTTTGCCTTGCGAGATGCCAACCTAAAACCAGAAGATATAGATTATGTGAATGTTCACGGTACTTCTACTCCGCTTGGAGATATTAGCGAAACAAAAGCGATAAGAGGAGTATTTGGTGATCATGCCTACACGCTAAACATAAGTTCTACCAAATCGATGACTGGACACCTTCTTGGTGCTGCAGGTGCAGTAGAAGCCTTGGCTTGCCTATCTGCCATTAATACCGGCATTATACCGCCTACCATCAACCATTTCACAGACGACGAGCAGTTTGACTCCAAGCTCAACTTCACCTTCAATAAAGCTCAAAAGAGAGAAGTGAAGTATGCACTCAGTAACACCTTTGGTTTTGGAGGACATAACGCATCGGTTATAATGGGCAAATGCGACTAATACTGTGATAGGCAGTATCCAAAAAATTTACTTTACTCAATTTTCAAAGAACAAAAAGTACTACAAGAAATTGTATCGTTTGCTTGGTTATTGTCCTAAAAAAATAAAACTATACCAACAAGCATTTTTACATAACTCAACCTCTCGTAAGTTACAGGGTATCGATATTAAAAACAATAACGAGCGCTTAGAATACCTTGGCGATGCTGTATTGGATTTAATTATTGCCGAGTTTCTTTTTAAAAAGTTCCCTTTCCAGGGAGAAGGCTTTCTGACAGAAATGAGAAGCAAGAGTGTGAGCCGCAAAATGCTGGCAAAGATTGCCTTTAACATGGGCTTGCACGAGCACATTATTTTTGACAAAAGTATCTCAAGAAACCCTGCTGCCGTGAGCGGCATCGCTGGAAACGCACTCGAAGCACTCATAGGAGCTATTTACTTAGACAAAGGTCATACGTTCACTAAACGCTTTATACAACGTAAAATAGTTGCTCCTCATCTAGACTTTGATGAACTCAAAGACATTACCGTAAATTTTAAAAGTCTGCTTAATCAATATGCTCAAAAAAAGAAAAAAGAGCTCGATTTCAAAGTACTCAACGCTGAAGAAGAGAAAAGGATTAAAATGTATATAATCGGTGTCATTATTGACGGGGTAGAAATAACCAAAGCGCGTGGTAAATCTAAGAAGGTTGCGGAGCAACTTGCCAGCGAAAAAGCGTGCGAAATACTGAACCTACAAAAAAAGTAGGCCTATTGACCTACTTCTCTTTTATTAAATTTCTGTTTGTTACTGAAACTTTTCGTTTACTACTTCTAGTCTTTTTGTTATTTCTGCTAGACCAATTAACGCTAGCATTTCAAAAATAGGAGGTCCTCCCGCTTGACCACTTACTACCCAGCGAAGCGGTTGCATTAGCATACCTTTACCTATTCCTTTCTCACTTGCAAACGTTTCTAAGTAATCTTCCATTTCAGAGGCAGCACTTTTATTTCCTTCTACCAAACCATAGATGTAATCGTTGATATAACCTGGCACTTCATCCTTCCACTTTTTTCGCTGTACCTTCTCGTCATACTCCGTTGGAAGGGCAAAGAAGTACTGGCCCAGCGGCAGTATCTCTCCTGCAAAACTTACTTTTTCCTTTAGCATTTCTAGCACCTCAAGCAAGTATTCTTCCCCTTTCTGGATATGCATATCGGTTACTTGGTCATCTACCATTTTACGCAGCTCTACCCCACTGGCATTCATTAAGTAGTGATGATTGTACCATTTCGCCTTATCCATGTCAAACTTGGCCCCACTCTTAGATACTTTCTCCAGACTAAATGTCTTGATCAGTTCTTCCATAGTAAAGAGCTCTTGGTTATCAGACGGATGCCAGCCTAGCATGGCGAGCATATTTACAACAGCTTCTGGCATGTAGCCACTCTCCCGATATCCGCTGCTTATTTCTCCTTCAGGAGACTTCCACTCTAATGGAAATACAGGGAAGCCCAATCTATCTCCATCTCTCTTGCTTAGTTTACCTTTACCATCTGGTTTTAATATCAATGGTAAGTGAGCAAATTTGGGCATTGTATCCTCCCATCCCAAGTATCTATACAACATAACATGGAGTGGAGCACTAGGTAACCACTCCTCGCCACGTATCACATGACTTATCTCCATTAGATGATCGTCTACGATGTTGGCCAAATGATAGGTAGGTAGTCCATCTTCTTTTAGCAGTACTTTGTCATCTAGCTGACTGCTATTAAAAACAATCCATCCGCGTATTTCATCATGAAAACGGATTTCTTCATTGCGAGGCAGTTTGATTCGTACAATATATTTATCTCCCTTATCAAGGCGGTCTTTTACCTCATCCTCACTGAGCGTAAGGGAATTTCGCATACTCATACGAGATGTAGCATCGTACTTGGCGCTCATCTTATTCGCCTCTAGCTTCGCACGCATATCATTGAGCTCCTCTGGTGTATCAAAAGCATAATATGCATATCCTGCTTCTATGAGTTGATCTGCATAGGCAGCATACGTATTCATACGTTCACTCTGCTTGTAAGGTCCAAAGCTGCCTCCTTCCTGCACCCCTTCGTCTACAGGCATACCCAACCAAGCTAAACTCTTGTTAATGTACTCTTCTGCTCCTTCAACAAAACGTTTCTGATCGGTATCTTCAATTCTAAGCAAAAACTTACCCTTATTTTGCTTAGCAAATAGGTAATTATACAAGGCCGTTCTCACACCTCCAATATGCAGAGGCCCTGTAGGGCTTGGTGCAAATCGCACTCTTACTGGTTTATCGCTCATTTCTTATGATTTTTTAAGTCGGCAAAAATACGTCGATTTTACCCCAAATACTATATACCATACCTCGGCGCACTGATATTGATGCTACTCGCAGATAAGTGAGCACAGATAATTCATTTGATCTCAATAATCCAATGGTCACTTCTTGAACGTTTAAACCAAAAGATGCTATTACTTGAGCTTTGATAGTCCCACTTTACTTCGCTGCTCTATGGAACCTTTATACTCTCTATTGCTCTTAAAACTCAATGCTCTTTGATAAAATTTTTTAGCCTTGGCGTAATATCCCTGGTGGAGATAATAATCACCTAAATAAATGCTCGCATATGCCGCATAGTATTCCTTGCTATCAATCCCAAATAAGGTACATGCCTCGTACAACGTTAGAGCATCTTCCATTTTTCCTTCTTTTTCGAGAATTCGACCTTTCCTATAACAGTACTCTGCTTTCAGTTGACGACTAGCGAGTCTCTTATAATTGACCGCATATAGTACCACTGAGGCCTCCTTTGTATATCCACCGTCATAAAGTAACCGTGTTTGAAGGAGTTCAGAATTAGGCAATACTTTAGCTGCATATAGTATGGCCTGCTTGTCGTCACCATTGAGCTTATACCCCTTATCATAAATGAGTGCTTGATATTCCAACGCTTTCGCGGTATCCCCAAAGAGTGTGTAGTACCAGCTCATTTTTTGTAAACAGCTCTTTATGTAGTTTCTTCCTTTGTGGTGATTATAAAACTGATTCAGGTCCGTTATGCTTGTACTATCCAATCTGTTGAGTTTTGCCGTACCAAGCAAATAATCCAAAAAATAAAATTGTTCGTACTCATCACTTGCAGGTCTTCTTTCTAAGATACTTATGGCCGTTTCATTTTTATTTAGCTTGCCTGCCATAGCACCCCTGAAGTATGCAGATGTTAGGTTTGTTGTATAATCATTTGTACACCTTAACGTCTCGCTCCATGCTTTAGCCGGATTTTTAGCTACATGCATGAGCGAAAATGAATACAGGTAGGCCGCTTCTCTTGCAAACAGGCTCATATATCCAGTATCTTGAGCGGCGTGAGCCAGTTCCTCTAGCAGACCAAGACCCTGCCTCATGTCTCCATCAATACCTAGCATCTTTACTACCCATGCATAGCTATCTGGCACGGTACTTAGGTATACGTTTATAATCCCTCTTGTCCTATTGTTGGGGAGAAAATTTGGAAATAACCGGTGGTTCTCGTTGATCAGTGTATTCGCTCTATTGACGTCCCTTGCAGCACCATAAAATTCCTCAAACTTAGCTTTGAGTGTAGCAGAAAAAAAGTAAGCATCTGATTGGGCTAAACGCTTAAAAGCTAAAGAATCAGGGAGAGCGTCAAAATGCAATAGCGCCGCATCCTGAACTTTTCGGTAGGCTGCGTAATCCCCTTGTTCTTCGGTGATAAATGCTTTCATAAATGCATTGAAATGAAGCAGATAGTGGGTGGCACTATTTTCTTTGTCTATGGACTGTTCATCCATTAAAATAGAGCGAGCTTGCTTCAACCGAAGCTCATAGTTCTGCTTTTGAGCAGCAATTAAATTTGTGTTGAAATAAAACGTGTGACTAGCATAGCCAGCCAATGTATAGAGTGCTAAAAAAAATGAAAATGAAAACCTAAAGAGCCTATTTCTTGCGAACTGCTCTTCTCTTTGGTTTTGCTTTTTCTTCTTCCACATGCTCTTCAATACCTGCCATACGAGCGTCTATTTGTATACGACCGCACGCTTCGCAAATTACAATTTTTTTAGATTGACGAATATCGGATTGTAATTGTGGTGGAACCTTTGCAAAACAACCTCCACAAGCCCCTCTCAAAATAGGTGCTACAGCAATCCCATTTCTGAAGTTTTCGCGAATTCTATCGTACGCCTTGATCAGCTTCTCGTCCACAGAATCTTTAGCCTTTTCTCTTTCGACAGCTATAGTAGATTCCTCTTTTTCTGTCTCAGCCGTGATTTCTTTAAGCTCAGTTTTCTTGTTCTCAAGATCCTTTTCACGCTCGTCAAGTTTTGTTTGCACTTCACTGATGAGCTCCTCTTTCAACTTGATAGAGCGATCTATCTCACCGATTTTTTTCTCTGCAGCTAATATCGTCAAATCCTGAATTTCAACTTCTTTGTTAAGCGCATCAAATTCACGATTGTTTTTTACGTTGTCTATCTGGGCCTTATACTTTCTTATCAGTTCAGTAGACGTTCTTATTTGCTCTCTATTGGCAATTATCTGCTCGTTGAACGTTTCAATCTCTGTTTTGAAATTAGTAAGTCTAGTGGTGAGTCCGATCAACTCATCCTCTAAATCTGCAACCTCCATTGGTAACTCACCGCGTACCGCTCTAAGCTGGTCTAAACGTGTGTCAATAGTTTGGAGCTTATAAAGTTGCTCGAGTTTCTGTGCGATTGTTTTTGCTGCCATTTATATGAAATAGTTTACTGGGTTTGTGTTCACCCCTGTTTTAAGGACGGCAAAGGTACTAAATTTTTCCCTCAAAATCTCAAATAACAGGTCTATTGTATACTTTTCGCTCTCATAGTGCCCAATGTCACAAATCATTACACCATTCTCAGCATCAAAATACTCGTGATACTTGAAATCAGATGTGACGTAAGCATCTGCTCCTAAACGCTTTGCGCTATCCAATAGAAATTGACCTGAGCCTCCGCAAACGGCTACTTTTTTTATTGGCTTATCAACCGGTGTATACGTTATTACTTTCAAGTCCATAGCTAATTTTAAGTGCCCAAGAAAATCTTCTGCGCTCATTGCTGAGTCCAACTCACCTAGCATTCCACTGCCTACATTCATGTCTTGGTTTAGCGTAGGATACAACTCATAGGCAACCTCTTCATATGGATGAGCGTTTCTCAATGCAGCCAAAACAGAACTTATCTGTGCTTTGCGAATAATTACTTCAATTTTTACTTCAGATGCGGTGTGTCGCTTTCCTACTTCTCCTAGCGTCGGATTAGAACCAGAACCCGCTTTAAAAGTACCCATACCGGCTGTAGCAAATGAACACTCGCTATACTTACTGATTTCTCCTGCTCCTGCTGCAAATAATGCGTCGCGTATCGCTTCTTGATTTGCAGTTGGACAATACGTCACTAGTTTTACTAGCTCACCAGCCTTAGGTGCTAATATTCGTGTATTTATCAACCCAAGCTTTTCTGCTATTTTACCATTTACCCCATTGGCATATACATTATCCAAGTTCGTATGAATAGCATATATCGCAATATCATTCTTGATAGCCAACTGTACCGTACGCTGCACATAATTGGCATTATTAAATCGCTTTAATCCTCCAAAAACAATAGGGTGATGAGCCACAATCAGATTGCATTCTTTATCTATGGCCTCATTAACCGTAGCTTCTATGCAGTCTAAACTGATAAGCACTCCGCTCACGTCGTTACTCTTCTCTCCTACTATGAGTCCGCTATTGTCATAGCTTTCTTGCAAGCTCGGTGGAGCGATGCTTTCTAAATGGCCTATTACATCTCCTATTCGCATAGGGCGAAGATAAGCAGTTTGAGGGTTGGTTAAATGATCGAATGATTAAATCACTACTGACTCTATTTTTATTTGCAGGGAATGCGCTGAGAATAGCAATAAATCAAGGCCCAAATCACTGTTCGTTGTGATTTAATGAGCTAAACCAAGTTCGAAGTTAGCTGGAGAGTACTTTCTTTGTAACCTATCAAACATCGTTTCAACATATCACTTCTCGTGCCTACGGCTATTTACTGGTTGATAACAAGCATACGCAATTGGTGCTATGACAGGGGCATTTTCAAATCTACATCCTTTGATATCCCGATACTATCTGTGGGCAATCTAGCCGTTGGAGGAAGTGGCAAAACCCCTATGGTAGAGCACCTTGTGAAGGAACTAAACGGAGAGTATAACATCGCAGTACTAAGCAGAGGATACGGCCGCAAAACAAGAGGGTTTCTTTGGGTGAAACCCCACTTATCTCCCATAGAAACGGGAGACGAGCCGTTACAAATCAAGACAAAATTTCAAGAAATAGCTGTAGCCGTATGCGAAGATCGAGTAGCTGGCGTGCAACGCATTGTAGCTACTAGACCAGAAATAAACCTCATAATCTTGGATGATGCTTTTCAGCATAGGGCTATAAAACCAAACCTACAAATACTACTGAGCACCTACAGCGAACCGTACTTCAAAGACTACCTTATGCCTGCAGGAAGGCTTAGGGAAGGCAGGAAAGGGGCGACTAGAGCAGATGCTACTATCTACACCAAGTGTTCTGAGAACTATGAACCAATAAACTACGGTAAAAAACCCATCTTTTATTCCAAGATCGCATATGGTCATCTTGAAATCAAAGGTCCTATTTTTGGGTTTAGTGGTCTAGCAAAGAATGACATCTTTGCTAAGCACCTAGCATCCAATTATGATCTAAAAGATTTTAAAGAATATAAGGACCACTATTCATTTACCCAAAGAGACCTAGATGATCTGAAAAAACTAGCGAAAGGGGCTACATTAGTATGTACAGAAAAAGATTGGATGAAGGTAAAGCAACTTAACGGCTACGAACGGATACACCACATAAGCATCTCCAATAAAATAGAAGGAGACATAGATTTCATCTCTTGGCTAAAAGCAAAAATTAATGAAAGCTAAAAAACACTTTGGACAGCACTTCCTGACCAGTAACGATACTGCCAAAACAATCGTAGATGGACTAGGAGATATCAGTACACAAGACATACTAGAGATAGGCCCGGGTATGGGTATTATTACTCAATTTATGTTAAACGCTGCAAGACGATTCAGAGCAGTAGAGATAGATCCTGAGGCAGCTACCTACTTAGAAAAAAACTTTGAAAATATCACATTAATAAAGGCAGATTTCTTAAAAGTACGTTTACGGGATTACTACACAGACCAGATCAGTCTTATTGGTAATTTTCCGTATAATATATCGTCTCAGATTGTTTTTAAAATTATCGAAAATCACGACCTCATAGAGCGATGGGTAGGCATGTTTCAGTTGGAAATGGGCATTCGCCTGGTTTCGTTGCCAAAAGACAAAAAAGAATATGGCATTCTAAGTGTACTGATGCCCTTTTACTACAAAGTAGAGACGGTCATGAAATTACCCCCAGAAGCGTTTGAACCAGCGCCTAGGGTAAATAGTATCGTAGTAAAAGCAATACGAGTGGAGCATACTTGGAAGTGTGATCCAAAGCTATTAAAACGCGTCGTAAAGGCGTCTTTTGGTATGAGAAGAAAAACACTCAGCAATGGGCTTGCCTCTATTATTCCTAAAGAGATTATTAATACACATCCTTTTAGTACCTTGCGACCCGAGAATCTAACACATCTTCAGTTTGAAGAATTGTGTGTATTTATTGAGGCCAATGTCAGCAATTGAAATAACAAAAGAATCTATAGAGGAGCTTATTACGCTCATCGACACACGAGAAGAGAAAGAACTCCTTCCTGTATTGGAAAAATTATACCCTGCTGATATTGCCGAATTGTTTGATGATTTGAACTTGAATCAAGCTGTTTATATAGCCACACTTCTGGAACCACAGAAGAAAGTAGATGTTCTCACTGAGCTAGAAGACGATGTGAAGCTCAAATTTTTAGCGGGGTATACCAATGAGGAAATAGCCCATGATTTTTTTGCTTTTATAGAATCTGATGACGCTGCAGATATCCTTAATGCCATGGAAAGTTCCCAAGGCAAAGAAATCTTGCGAACTATTAGCGATAAGGAGCACAGTAAGAATATAGCTTCGCTACTGAAGTTTCCTGAAAACACAGCAGGATCATTGATGGCCAAAGAGCTTATACGGGTACAACATAGCTGGACCATAAAACAATGTACAGACGAGATTCGTATACAAGCAGAAGATGTAAGCCAAGTATACACTGCATACGTGGTAGACGAGTTTGAAGAACTGCTTGGATGGATCTCCTTAAAAAAAATATTACTGTCTCCGGAGAACCAAAAAGTTGAAGATATTTTTGATGACAACATCATCTCTGAAAGCACATATTCCAGTGGTGAAGAAGTAGCTGCAACCATGCAGAAATACGATTTGGTAGCTGTACCGATAGTAGATGCATTTAATCGACTCATAGGCCGAGTAACATTTGATGATGTGCTCGACTACGTAAAAGATGAAGCCGAAAAAGACTATCAAATGCTTTCTGGTATCAGCGGCGGTAAGGATTCTTCTGACACCATTTTAAGTAATACACGCTCACGCTTACCTTGGCTTATTATCGGATTGGCAGGTGGTATTGCCAGCTCGCTAGTAATAGGAAATTTTGAAGCAGAACTGGCGCGCAATGTACAGTTGGCTCTATTTATGCCACTTATCATGGCTATGGCTGGAAACGTAGGTGTCCAATCTAGCTCCATTATGGTACAAGGGCTTGCCAATAACTCTATCACCAACAGTGATATATGGGGCAAGCTTGGAAAAGAACTTGCTATTGCAATAATTAATGGTTTGGTATGTTCTGGACTCCTAATGGGGTATGGCTTTGTGTCTGGCAATCATATTGATATTATGATGACAGTAAGTCTTGCTCTGCTGAGCGTTATACTCATGGCTGCTATCATAGGCACAGTAGTGCCTTTAGCTCTAGACAAACTAAAAATAGATCCTGCATTAGCTACAGGACCTTTTATAACTACGAGCAACGACCTATTGGGGTTATTTTTGTATTTCCTTATCGGGAATCTGTTTTTGATATAAAACTCATTGAGGCATTAAATGCGTACCCTATTTATACTTCTATTCTCTTTCGGTATAACAAAATCCAACGCTCAATACACTAACTTGGTGCTGGAAGGTGGCGGAATGAAAGGCATAGCTTACGCCGGTGTTTTTGAAGCACTCGACAGCCTCGGCATTTCAGACGGCATAGACCGAATAGCAGGCACCAGCTCTGGCGCCATGAATGGTCTGATGTACAGCTTGGGTTATACGGGTAAAGAGATTCGTCAATTGAATATTGCCACAAACTTTGGCAAATACAACCAAGTGGGTGTGCCCCTAATCGGTGGACTTATACGCCTCAAGAGAACCTATGGATATTATAAGACAGACAGGTTGATTGAAGACCTTCTTAAAGCAATGCAGATGCGGGGCTTCTCTAAGGATCTTACATTCTCTGATCTCTACCAAGCCAAAAAAGCAGGCCGAAATGTGAAACTACTCTACCTCACTGGAGTAAATCTTACTGACCAGAAAATAGAAGTGTTTAGCCACGAGACTTACCCTTCTATGAAAGTGCTAGACGCTGTGCGTATCAGCGTTAGTATTCCAGTTTACTTTGAGGCGATATGGATGCAGCCAAACGGCAAATTGATAGCGAAGAAAGATGCGGACTCTACCACTAAAATGATGGTAGACGGCGGTATAATAGACAACTATCCGTTCTACATTTTTGACACGCTGGTGTCTGTAAATAACGGAAACAACTCCTACTATAAATGCAACGTTAATACCCTTGGTATTAAACTAGAAACGGATAACTCACGAGAGGATATAGCTCCAAAATCTATCCGAAATACCAGTGATTATCTGAACGCCACAGCGCTCATCAGTAGTGAACATCTTAACCGCAGACACCTAGGAAAACAACAGAAAAAACAAACTATTTTTGTAAATACCAGAAATTTTAACCCTCGAATAAAACGCCAGAGAAAAGCCATTAAAATTAAAGTGATGAACTACGGCAAAGAAGCTGTTTTGGCATTTTTTAATGCCAAATAATTGCCCCAAAAAAAGATTTGTTTGTTACTTCTTGACGGTCAATCTCTTGGTCAATATCAGGCCGTCTGCTGAAAGGGTATAAAAGTAAACACCTTCTTGAATTTCAGTAAAACATAAGACAAAAACACCCAAATGAGGAAGTTTCTGCACAGCTACAACCTCCCCTAAGGTATTTGATAATGTCTTGGGGCTTCACTTAATGTAAAGTGTACTTGTATATCGGTTTTTTCTTGCAGGACTGGGGTAGTTTGAGTCAATTTAGGATCATCTCCAACCATTGCCGTAGAAACAGAGAGCAGAAATCCGAGCATTATACAGGAGAGATTTCTCATGTGTACTATTCGTAGTAAGAGCAATACGACTGATAAAATTGAATTTTTATAAAAAACCATAGGCCACTGGCCTTAAAAGCGCGTACCTTTTTTTAGGCATAACTCTGCGCTACGTTTCATATCTCATCATACCATCTTTCAACATTAACTTGGTAGCTACATTATTAGAGAACAACCCCCCAGTACCCAATCCTTGGTGTTTTGTAACGTTATATGTACTTACCCATTGGGCTATAGCATTGAGCCCTACATTGCTCTCTAAAGCAGATGTTGCCCACCATTCTATGCCTATCCTCTGCGCTTGTGCAATCCATTCATCTGCTAAAGAAACCCCTCCTATCAGATTGGGTTTAAGGATAAGATACTGCGGCTTTATGTACGTAAGCAACCCAACCCCTCGAGTATGCACGTCTACTCCTATGAGTTCTTCGTCTAACGCGATATCAATAGGACTTTCTACACAAATCTTTGCCATATCATCCCACTGATTTACCGCAATTGGCTGCTCTATACTGTGTAACTCAAATCGTTTTAACTCATTGATCTGTTCTAAGGCCTCGTTTGCCTTGAAAGCTCCATTTGCATCTACCCGTAGTGTTATTTTGAAGGCAGAATAATCCTTTCTTATTTTCTCTAGCAGGCGACACTCCTCGTCAAAATCCAAAGCCCCAATCTTACATTTTATCACATCAAAACCTGCGTTTATTTTAGCAATGGCCTCTTCATACATCTTCTCTGCGTCGTTCATCCAAACAAGGCCATTTACTGGCATAGCAACCTCCCCACGAGTAAATGCTGTGTTGTATAATCTACCTGCATCATCTGCCTGCATGGAAAGCAATGCTGTTTCTATACCAAAACGTATACTTGGAAAATCAACAAGATCCATTTCATCTAACTTGCTTACTTGGCAAAATTCTGTGAGTTTATCATTTAATACCTGCTCATAATCTGCCACATCATCTACGCTTAAAAGCAATAGTGGAGCGGCCTCTCCCACCCCTTGCTTACCCGTCTTGGTATCTACTAAAGTTATAAGATATATCTTTCTCTCAGTAAAGATATTGCGAGATGTTTTGGCCGGTTTTATAAACTGTAGCACATGTTTTTGTAGCGAGTACGTATACATCTACTAAACAAACAATTTAATTAGGAAAAGGATGACTACAACCAAACTGCCCAACGACAAAAATTTTAGTTGTCGATTATAATCATCTGCAGTTTTGGCGTTTTTGAGACGTGTGATGTGTACATAACCTAAAATCAACACTGCAAATGGAGCAAGACTATAATAACTGTTAGATAAATGATGCCCTATAAAGCCTAAAAACGCTACAGTCATTAAGGTAATTTGATACGACAACGCGCCTTCTTTACCGAGTTTAGAAGCTAGTGTTATCTTATTTGTAAGCACGTCTTTATCCAAGTCGCGTATATTGTTTACATTGAGTACGCCCACACACAGGCACCCGTAGGCTGTTCCTGATAACCACATAGCAGGTTCTATCATTTGATTGAATAAGAACGCAGTACCCACAACACCTATTAAACCAAAGAAAACGAATACAAATACATCCCCAAGACCATTGTAACCATACGCTTTTTTACCAACGGTGTAGGTAATAGCGGATATAATGCTAGCGATTCCTAGGCCTAAAAATCCGAACCAGTACGACCAATTATCTGCAAATGAAAGATGCAGCAAATACAGGCCTGTACCCAGAGCCAATAGCGTAAAAAGCGCTATGGCTATTAGCATTGCTTCTTTAGAAATGGAGCCTCCTGATAGTTGACGGTCTTTGCGGTGTCTGTCTGTTCCTTTCACAAAATCACCGTAGTCATTTGCCAAGTTGCTAAGTATTTGTAAGAAAATAGCAGTGAGTGTAGCAAATAGGAATATGTAAAAATCGAACGAGAGCTCGTGCAAACTACTTCCCAATATAATGGCACCAAGAGCCAATGGCAGTGTTTTCAGTCTAAAAGCTGCGAGCCAATGCTTCATTTCAATTTTTCTACTTCTTCCAGCTGTTGTTGCTTGTATCAGTATCTGCCGTTTCAAGGTTTGGATCCAATACTATTTTCACCACAGGCTTGTCTGTAATCAATACTTTACTTACTGTTTCCTCTAGTTTTTCGTTTTGCATTTTCCAGATTTCTGCTGGCAGACGTATTTCTTCTGTAGAGCCATCTGCATATTCTAGCTGGAAGATTACTGGCATTACCAATCCACCTATCATCTCCAAGTCTACTTGGTAAAAGTAAGCTTCTTCATTCAACTTATCCTTGCGTGTATCTGTTACCTTGGCTTTCACTCTTTCGTAGGCAGCAGCGGGATCTGCCGCATACACAACACTTTGCAAGATCGGATCAAATGTTCCTTTTTTGTCTTGCTTTTTTATCATCTTCTGCACCTTCTTTTTACTTGCTCCATCGGCTGGTACATTGAAATCAACTTGATACTCTGTCACACCAGTAACGGCCACATCACAATGGTCTGTGGTGTAAAACCATCCTCTCCAAAACCAATCTAAATCTACAGCACTAGCATCTTCCATAGTACGGAAAAGGTCTGCAGGACTTGGGTGTTTAAATTTCCATCTGTTAGCATACATTTTAAATGAATAGTCAAACAGCTCTGGTCCCATCACCGTCTCACGCAATATATTGAGTGCAGTACACGGCTTCCCGTATGCATTATTACCAAACTGGTAAATACTCTCGGAGTTGCTCATTATAGGTGATATGTATCGCTTATCTCCACCCATATATGGAACTATCTTATTTGCAGGACCACGTCTGCTTGGAAATGCTTTCCCACTCTCATCTGTCCATTCTTTTTCAGTTTGATACTGTAAAAATGTGTTTAATCCTTCATCCATCCACGTCCATTGCCTCTCATCAGAGTTTATTATCATAGGGAAGTAGTTGTGCCCCACTTCGTGAATGATTACCAGTATTGTTCTATACTTTACTGCATCGCTAAATTTACCTTCTGCATCTGTTCTACCACCATTGAAACAAATCATAGGATACTCCATACCTATACTCTTGCCGTTTATAGAATAGGCCACTGGATACGGATAATCAAATGTAAATTTAGAATACGTCTCTAGGGTAAGTACAATCGCTTTGGTGCTGTATAGTTCCCACATTGGGTTACCTTCTTTTGGATAAAGCGACATAGCCATCACTGTTCTATCGCCAAACTGTACGCCCTGTGCGTCCCATATAAACTTACGGCTAGCGCACCAACCGTAATCACGTACATTTTCTGCTTTGAAATGCCAGGTCTTAGTGTCACTAGCCCTGCTTACTTCATTTTTCTCCGCTTCTGCCTGTGTTACAATAATTACTGGAGAGTTACTCGTCTTTGCTTTTTGCAGCCTTGTCAACTGATCAGCAGTAAGTACTTCTTCGGTATTTTGTATTTCGCCTGTAGCACCCACTACCATATCACTCGGTACGGTAAGTTTCACATCGTAATCCCCAAAAGGAAGCGTGAACTCTCCTCTACCTAAGAACTGCTTATTTTGCCACCCCGTAACATCGCTGTATACTGCCATTCTTGGGAAAAACTGGGCAATCGTATACAAGTAATTATCATCTTTTTTGAAGTACTCGTATCCACTTCTACCACCAATTTCCATTCGGTCATTTATGTTGTACCACCACTGAATGTCTATCGCGATAGAGTCGCCAGCCTTAAGTGGCTCATCCAAATCAATACGCATCATAGTATGGTTCACTTTTACCGTATAATCTGCACCCGTGGCATCTTTCACATGCTCTATATTAAAACCACCAGGGAACGTATGGAACATGTTGAAATACTCATACAAGCTAACCCCGTTATTCAATTTACCCTGCTGTATTTTGTAGGTTTCAGATTCTGGACTACGCATATTCTGATCAAGTTGCACCCATAGGTACTCCAAATTGTCGGGAGAAGCATTGGTATATATAATTTTCTCTTTACCATACACACGTTGGTTTTCGTCATCTAGACGAATAGCCATAGTGTAGTCAGCCGTGTTTTGCCAGTACTCGTGACCAGGGGCTCCACTTGCAGTACGGTAAACATTGGGCGTAGGTAAGTCTGAATCTAGCTGCCTAAACTTGTTTTGGTTTGTATTCGCGTTTTGAGCCATTGAGCTAAAACCGATAAGGCAAAATGTTATACTGAGTACGTATCCTATATTTTTCATAAAACAGATGCAAAGAAAAGGAATTTGGTAGTTTTGTAATTGTGTTATCCTTATTACTATCCTTTCTTATTAGTACAGTGGCTCCGCAACATGACTTTCATACCTCATGGATGAATATTACATACAATGAGGGCTCTAAGTCTTTTGAATCAACTTGGCGTACAGATACAGAGCATTTAGAAGGTGTTCTTACAGCCTATGCAGAGCAAGAAATACACTTAGACAATAGCACAATCGGCAGTTATAAACTACTGATAAATAATTACATAAAAGATAATGCTACATTATATCTAAATGCTAAGAACCAAAATTTAACCATTGATATCATAGAAGTAAATTTTGCAGAAACCATAGTGCATTTCAAGCCTATAAAATGCCGTCGCAAACTGAAACAGGTAAGTATGCAAAACACGCTGCTTCAAAAACAATTTCCCAACCAAAAAAATATGGTGCAACTAAACTACGAGGGTAAAATGTATAGTTTGCTGCTAGGTGCCAATAAGCAATATGAGGAAATTATCATCGAGCAAAGACAATAGCTTTATTGCACTAATAAAGTAATGAAGTGATTCCGACTAAAAGATTGCGTTCATAAATAAGAGGCAATAGAAATCAAGATTAGCAAACAAAAAATACCTTTGTCGACTGACGTTCGAAGGCAAACTAAAAACCAACTAATATGGATAATGAATTTGATAACGCTCTGGACTACCACTCAAAAGGTAGACCAGGTAAAATAGAAGTAATACCAACCAAGCCTACACAAACTAAGAGAGATCTTAGTCTTGCATACTCTCCGGGAGTAGCAGATCCGTGTGAGGAGATATTCAAAAACCCACAAGACGCATACAAATACACTGCAAAAGGAAATCTTGTAGCCGTAATAAGCAATGGAAGTGCCGTATTAGGCCTCGGAAACTTAGGGCCATTGGCATCTAAGCCAGTGATGGAAGGAAAGGGCGTACTCTTCAAAATATTTGCAGATATTGACGTGTTTGATATTGAAGTAGATGCTACTGATCCTCAAAAATTCATAGAAGTAGTAAAGGCTCTAGAGCCAACCTTTGGAGGTATTAATCTTGAAGATATAAAAGCTCCTGAGAGTTTCTTGATAGAGGAGACACTCAAACAAGAGATGAATATTCCACTCATGCACGACGACCAGCACGGTACTGCCATAATAAGTACCGCAGGTCTAATCAATGCTTTAGAAGTAGCTGGCAAAAAAATAGACGAAGTACGTGTAGTCGTGAGTGGAGCAGGTGCTGCAGGCATTTCTTGTGTGAAGCTTTGGATACGTGTAGGTGTAAAGAAGGAGAACATCTATATGTTTGATAGAGACGGTCAAGTGAGTGATGACAGAAAGGACTTAGACCAGTGGAAAGAACATTTTAAAACACCTAAAAAATACAATAACTTAGCTGAAGCCTTAGTAGACGCAGATGTCTTTTTAGGCCTTTCTGTGGGCAACATAGTGAGCCAGGATATGGTGAAGTCTATGGCAAAAAACCCTATTGTTTTTGCATTAGCAAATCCAAATCCAGAAATTAAATATGATGATGCTTTAGCTGCACGAGAAGATGTGATCATGGCCACGGGTCGTTCAGACTACCCTAATCAAGTGAATAATGTGCTTGGTTTCCCATTTATATTCCGCGGCGCACTGGATGTACGGGCCACCGCTATAAACGAAGAAATGAAGCTTGCTGCCGTAAAAGCACTTGCAGAACTTGCCAAAGAACCGGTTCCAGACGGTGTGCTTATTGCATATAATAAACCGGAAATGAATTTTGGGAGAGATTACATTATCCCAAAACCCTTAGACCCAAGACTCATAACCAGGGTTTCGCCCGCTGTGGCTAAAGCTGCTATGGAAAGTGGCGTAGCTCGATTTGACATTACAGATTGGGAAGCGTATAAAATAGAATTACGAAAACGTATGGGTCTAGACAATAGATTTCTACGTAACATTTCACTGCGTGCAAAACAAAATCCACAACGTGTGGTATTTGCCGAAGCAGATAATCCAAAAATACTAAAGGCTGCACACTCCGCTCGAGAACAGGGAAGTTGCGTTCCGATACTTCTTGGTTTTGAAGATCAAATAAGAGCATCAATAGAAGAATTGGGATTAAACCTTGCTGACTGCACGATAATAGACCCTAGTCGCTCACCAGAGATTACAGAAAAGTACGGCCAGACGTACTTTGAAAGAAGACAACGTAAAGGTCTTACTCTCTTTCAAGCCAAAAAGAAAATGCGTCAACGTACGTACTTTGGAAGTATGATGGTGGAACAGGGTGAAGCAGATGCATTCATCAGTGGGCAGAGTAGTAACTATCCGGATACGATACGTCCCGCACTGGAAATCATTGGTAAAGAGGAAGGAGTAGACAAAGTAGCCGGTATGTATGTTATTATGAGTAAACAAGGACCACTCTTCTTTGCAGATACTACAGTGAATATAGACCCTAGTTCAGACGATCTGGTTGATATCGTGAAGTTAGCTCATAAGATAGTAACTAAGCTACAAGTAAAGCCCCGAATCGCCATGGTAAGTTATAGTAATTTTGGCTCTGCCAAAGGACCTACAGTGACCAATATTCAGAAAGCCATAAAGCGTCTCCATACCGAAAATCCAGAAATACTGGTAGACGGTGAGATGCAAGCCAACACCGCAATGGATGCTGACCTAAGACAAGAGTTATTCCCCTTCTGTAAGCTTGGAGATGAAAACGCAAACGTATTTATATTCCCCGCGCTTAGTTCAGGTAACATCGCATACAAAATGGTGCAAAGTCTTGGTATATCTGAGGCAATTGGTCCCGTGCTTTTAGGCTTCCGTAAATCAGTACATGTACTACAACTGGGTAGCTCCGTTCGCGAGATAGTAAACATGATCAACCTTGCTGTGGTAGACGCACAAAGCAAAAAAGGGCTTTTTTAATAGGTATTGATGCAGCATACCGTTCAAATAAGTCAATTCAACTCAGAATACCACAAGGATGCTCGGCTCTTGAGAGCTGAAGTTCTACGAAAGCCTCTTGGATTAGCCGCAGACGACCCCGCGTTTAGTGATCGAGAAGCAGACGTACATTTTATTGCATTGGACAGCGCTAAAGTAGTTGGTATTGTAGTATTAGTGCCTGACTATAAACCAGGCGTGGGAAAACTCCGACAAATGGCTACCGCTAAGCATGTACGAGGCAAAGGATATGGAGTAGCACTAGTACAAGCATTAGAAAAGCACGCAACGGAAATAGGTATAGAGAAAATAGTCCTCCACTCCCGACATTATGCTGTTGGATTTTATGAAAAGCTTGGCTATCAAGTGACCTCAGATGTATTTCAAGAAGTAGGAATAAACCACTTTGTGATGAATAAGCAGCTCTGATATAACTACGCTATTACACGTAATTAAGCACCCTTAAACCACTCCACACCATTCTTAAAAATATCCATAAACTCCATTTCAGGAATATTCTTCATTAGGCCTTTACGGAAACGTTCTGGGTGACCCATACGTCCGTAGATCTGTCCAGAAGCGTCTGTGATGCCTTCTATGCCGTGTACAGATCCATTGGGGTTGTATGGCATATCTAGTGCCACACTTCCTTCAAAATCGATGTACTGTGTAGCTATCTGTCCATTGGCTGCCAAGTCTTTTACCATAGCATCATTGGCGTAGAATCTACCTTCTCCGTGAGAGAATGGCACGATGTACTTCTTACCTTTCATACCGTGCAACCAAGGGCTTTTGTCCGACATTACTTCTACATGTGCGGTTTGACTGATGTGCCTACCTATACTATTGAAGGTCATCGTAGCCGATGTTTCGTCTACGTCTCTAATTTCTCCGTAAGGAAGCAATCCTGACTTCACTAGAGCTTGGAAACCATTGCATATACCCAATACCAATCCTCCTCTAGCTATTAGGCCATGAACGGCTTCTTTTACCTCTGGGTTTTTCAATACAGATACGATATATTTAGCAGAGCCATCTGGCTCATCTCCTGCAGAGAATCCACCTGGTATCATTAGTATATTGGCAGTATTTAGCTCGGTTACAAAAGCAGAAATAGATTCTGCTATCGCTTCTTCACTGTAGTTCCTAAAGAGTATGGTTTGCACATCTGCTCCAGCGTCTACAAATACGTGCTCTGTCTCATACTCACAGTTGGTTCCTGGGAATATTGGGATGAATACTTTTGGAGTTTCAACACCTTCATTTTTGGTCAAACTATTTACTGCATTAGAAGCCATTCTACTGGTTTCTGAGTTTGTATCTATGGTTTTACTTGGAAATATGGGCTCCAATGTTCCTTCCCAAGCTGCGAGTAGCTCTGCAGTATTGAATTGCTCTCCATTAATAGTAAGTGAGTCGCCTTCTGTTTTGCCAAGCAACTCATATCCTTCTAGCTCCTTAGTAGATTCTAAAATCAAGCTACCTATTTGCGAAGCGAAACAGTCTCGACCATAATTGATATTGGCTCCAATTCCGTTGCCTACCATCATTTTGAAAACCGAGGCAGCCAACCCTCCCTCTTTGACGGTTTGAGCGGATACTATAGTTCCACTGCAAACGTGCTGATGAACATCTGCATATACTTGATTCAGTTGATTATAGTTTGGTATACCACCAGCTTGCGTATCGTGCTTAGCCAAGTAAAGATAGTTTCCTGCCTCCTTTATTTCTGGTGAAATAATATTTTTCAGTTCTCCTACTGCACATGCAAAAGAGATAAGTGTGGGCGGCACACTGATATTTTCAAACGTACCGCTCATAGAGTCTTTCCCTCCTATAGCAGCCGTTTCAAACTCCAACTGAGCTTCTAGTGCCCCAAGCAATGCTTGTAACGGCATGCCCCATTTTTCCGCATCTGTACCTAATCTCTCAAAGTATTCTTGAAAACTAAGCCTTGCGCTTTTGTGGTTTCCACCACTGGCTACCAAATTTGCGAGTGATTCTACCACAGCATAAGCTCCCATTAAAAAAGGATTTTCATTAGCCATAGTTGTAGAAAATCCCCAACTGGATATTGCCACTGTATCGGTAGATTTATTAAGCACCGGAATAGTATTTACACTCGCCAAAGCAGGAGTTTTTAAATATTTTCCGCCCAATGGCATTAGCACTGTAGTACGTCCTACATGCGAGTCAAAGTTTTCAATCAATCCTTTTTGCGAAGCTACATTGAGTTGCGAAAGTTCTTTTTTGAATTGTTCAACAGTCAACGAGTTAAATGATTGAACACCAGCATATTGATTGCTCACTACTTTGGTCGTCATACTCTTTTTTGTGCCTGCAGTGTCTAAGAATATGCGATCCAAGTCTACTATCATCTCTCCTCTCCAGAAGATTTGCATTCTACCGCTATCTGTCACTTCTGCCACCTCTACAGCAAGCAGATTCTCTTGAGATGCGTGTGCAATAAACTTCGCTACGTCTTTGGCTTCTACCACTACGGCCATTCGCTCTTGCGACTCAGATATGGCAAGCTCTGTTCCGTTGAGTCCTGCGTACTTCGTAGGTAGTTTATCCAAGTTTATATTGAGACTATCCGCTATTTCACCTATGGCTACTGAAACTCCTCCAGCACCAAAGTCATTGCATTTTTTTATAAGTTTAGTAACCTCCTGCTTTCTGAAAAGGCGTTGTATTTTTCGTTCTTCTACGGCATCTCCTTTTTGTACTTCTGCACTTAGCGTATTGATAGATGTTTGGTCTTGCACCTTACTAGAACCCGACGCTCCACCTACTCCATCTCGGCCCGTTTTGCCTCCTACCATGATCACTCGATCACCTGTAACTGGAGCTTCTCTACGCACCCAGTCCTTGGGTACAGCACCTGCTACATAACCTACTTCCATTCGTTTGGCTTTGTATCCCGGATCGTAAAGTTCTGCTACGTGCGAGGTAGCCAACCCTATTTGGTTACCATAAGATGAATATCCTTTGGCAGCTGTTTTTGTTATTTTTTTCTGTGGGAGTTTACCTTCTAGCGTATCTGCAATAGGCTCACGTGGATCCGCAGAACCCGTAACACGCATGGCTTGATATACGAACGCTCTACCACTCAAAGGGTCTCTGATAGCACCCCCTACGCAGGTAGATGCTCCACCAAAAGGCTCTATTTCTGTAGGGTGATTGTGCGTCTCATTCTTGAAGAGTAAGTACCAGGCTTGTTTTTCACCTTCTACGTCTACCTCTATTTCTATGGTACAGGCATTTATTTCATCTGTGATTACGAGGTCGTCTAACTTACCGTTTGCACGCAAATATTTAGCCGCTACAGTTCCTATATCCATTAGGGATATAGGCTTGTGCTCTCTGCCTAACTCTTTACGAAGAGCCAAATATCTGTTGAATATCTCTTCTATTTTATTGGCTAAGTCACCTTCGAACGTAATATCCTTTAGCTCTGTAAAGAAAGTGGTATGTCTACAGTGATCACTCCAGTAGGTATCGAGTACTTTAAGTTCCGTTTCTGTTGGGTTTCTATTTTCACTTTTAAAATAGTCTTGTGTAAATATAAGATCTGCCAAGTCAAAAGAGAAGCTCCATTCCTTGTGTAGTGCAGCTAGTCCAGTTTCATCTAAGTCTATAAATCCATTGATAGTAGGCACATTTTCCGGTTGTGGAATGCTCGGCTTCATCAATATATCCAAGTTTTTTTCGCGCGAGTCTACCGAATTAATTAGATAGTTTTTGAGCTCTACAAGCGTATCGCCATTCACCTTATCAAACACAAATAGCTTACCCGTACGAATCATTGGCTTGTTACCCGTTACCAATTGAATGGCTTGTTCAGCAGAATCAGCACGCTGATCATATTGTCCAGGCAAATACTCAGTAGCAAAGCTAGAAAGTGATGAATCTGCAGGATTTTGGATATGTACTATATCGACTACCGCATCTAAAAGTACATTGAGCAGCTTATCCCAAGAAGCCTCTTCAGCATCAAATACATCATATACTACATACTGCTTGAGGTTAGTAAGCGGCGTAAACTCTTGAAGCTCAGCAAGTACTTTTTGCGAAGCTACATCAAACTCAGACTTCTTTTCTACGAAAATTCTTTGATTCATGCTCATTTGATAATATGCGTAGCAAAGGTAAACGCTGCGAGGAAGTGGCATAACAGAAAGGACTGATTGTTGAGAAAAGGTTTAAACAGAAGTGTTATCACTATTTAGACTTGAAACAGAACGCCATTCTACTTTACATTTGACTTATGGACCCAAATCAAGAGAATCATTATGTAAATCGAAGCAATTGGCTTAGGGCAGCGGTCTTAGGTGCAAACGACGGCATACTTTCTACGGCAAGTATTATCATAGGTGTCGCAGCCGCTGGGGGAAGTCGTGAATCTATTATTCTTGCTGGTGTAGCCGGCCTAATTGCAGGAGCACTGTCTATGGCAGCTGGGGAATATGTTTCTGTAAGTTCACAAAGTGACTTAGAAACTGCTGACCTTGAGAGAGAGGAACAAGAATTGATAGCCTTCCCGATTGAGGAGGAACAGGAATTAGCCAAAATATATGTGCAACGAGGACTATCTGAAAAACTGGCAAATGACGTGGCGAGAGAACTCACAGAACATAATGCGCTAGAAGCACACGCCCGTGATGAACTCGGCATAAATGAAATAACACAAGCGAATCCTTTTCAAGCTGCTCTTGCTTCAGGTGCCGCTTTTGTATTCGGAGGAGCTTTGCCCGTATTCGTAGCATTTCTTGGAAATCTGACCAGGTTGATCTACCTGCAATATGGTTTTGCCATCGTATTTTTAATTTTACTTGGTGCAATAGCCGCTAAGGCTGGGGGGTCTAATGTTTCCCGTGCTATCATCAGAATCACATTTTGGGGCACACTTGCCATGGGACTTACTGGACTTATTGGATATCTATTTGGGGTAAATGTGGTGTAGTATTTCGTCATAAATAAGCATCTTTGCATCCTGAATTTATTGGATTCAATATCACAGCCTTCGGATCTCAAAAAACTGAGTAAGGACCAATTACCGCAACTCTGCGGAGAGATACGTGCCTTTTTCATTGAAAAAATTTTGAAAAACGGTGGACACTTTAGTGCCAACCTAGGTGTAGTAGAGCTCACTGTAGCACTGCACTATGTATATGATTTTGATTTGAGGGGATATCAAGAAAACCAACATCCACCCAGAGGGACAGACAAACTCGTATGGGACGTAGGGCATCAAGCCTATATCCATAAACTACTAACCGGACGTAAGACTGCGTTTGATACCATCCGAAAAATAAATGGGCTAAGTGGTTTTCCTAAGATGGACGAGAGCAATTACGACCACTTCGGCACGGGGCATTCGTCTACTTCTATCTCTGCTATTATGGGAATGGCCGAAGGAGCATTACTCAATAATGACAATAGCAAACATATCGCCGTAATAGGTGATGGATCGCTTACTGGCGGAATGGCTTTTGAAGCGCTCAATAATCTAGGGGTAAGCAAGGCAAATGTATTGGTTGTGGTAAACGATAATCAAATGGGTATTGATCCAAATCTTGGTGCTATCAATACACATCTTGCAGAAATAAATGGCATAACACACAACCTCTTTGAAAACTTAGGAATACCATTCTATGGATCTACAGATGGTCATAATATATTGGAATTAGTACGCATTTTAGAAAAGCAAAAGTTAAAAACTGGACCACAAGTACTGCATATAAAAACACTAAAAGGAAAAGGATACGAACCTGCGGAAGAAGCACAGACTGATTGGCACAGTGTTAGTTATGTAAAAATAGATCCCCTCAAACCGGATACACCAGAGGTAAAACCGCTCAAATTTCAAGAGGTATTTGGACATACATTACTAGAACTTGCACAAAAAGATGAGCGGGTTGTAGGCATTACTCCTGCTATGCCAAGTGGCAGTTCTATGAAGATAATGATGGAGGCTATACCGCATCGCGTTTTTGATGTAGGCATAGCGGAGCAACATGCGGTGACCTTTGCTGCCGGACTAGCCTTGGAGGGCAAACGGCCATTTTGTAATATCTACTCTACCTTTGCTCAGCGTGCGTATGACCAAATAATACACGACGTAGCACTACAAAACATTCCGGTAATATTCTGTATTGACAGAGCGGGGCTTGTGGGAGCAGACGGACCTACGCATCATGGCACATTTGATTTAGCGTTTCTCAATGCCATACCCAATCTTACGATTCTAAGCCCAATGGATGAGCACGAGCTCAGGAATATGATGTACTGGGCAGTAGACTATACCGATGGACCCGTAGTCATTCGCTACCCAAGAGGTAGAGGAAGTAAGATAGCTTACAAGAACGATATAGAACCATTGACTTTACCTACCAGTAGAATGCTCAGTACAGGTAGAAACGTAGCCGTTATTTCCATAGGTCAAATAGGTATAGAAGTACAGAAAGCAATAACAAATAACAACCTGGAATCTAAAGTATCGCATATAGATGCTCGCTGCATGAAACCCCTGGATTTGAAGGCACTCAAAATGGTATTCAGCAAATTTGAAAAGGTTATTACAGTTGAAGAGTCTTGCTTACTCGGTGGCTTTGGACAACACATAAAAACACTTGCTTTAGACGCTCAATATACAGGGAGCATTACCTCTCTTGGTCTACCAGACGAGTTTGTAGAACACGGAACTGTAGATGAGCTCAGAGCTAAATACGATTTGGATGCAGCGGGAATTGAGAAGACTATTTCTCAATTACTGCTACCACTCTAAAGCCTATAGTAGATTTTGGTTCAGTAGCAGGCTGCTCGCTTTCTACACGCACATCATAGCCTGTATCGTTCCAAGATCCACCCATCGCAACGGTATCGTCTGACACTAATTCTGCTACATTGCCTGACATATTGTATACGCCGAACTTATTGGGCCAGTAAGATTTGGCGGGAGTAATTATTGTGTTTTCGTCAGATACTTAGAATGTTGTGGCTTTTTGTTTTTGCCAAAAGCAAATATTAGAGGTAAGAGCAGTAAAAAGTATCCCAGTTTTTTCATAGTGTGATAACGAAGGCAGGAAATGTTTATTGTAGGAACACGCCTTGTAACGTGTTCCTACAATACCTAAATTACCCTATCCTGCTTATTGTAAGTACTACCTTCGAGGGTAGTACCTACAAAAGAAAACACCTACCTTTGGCCCCTTAATATGCAGTTCCACAACAAAACCATAAACCTACAACGCTACCCAAAGTCAACCAACCGCTCTTTGCGTCCGTGGAGTGCTGCAGATGAGCTACTCTTAGCACAGGCCCAAAATTTCGGTTTTGAAAAAAAGAAAATAGCCCTGGCTCACGATAGTTTTGGCGCATTAGCTACTGCTTTGCATTCTTATGCTCCTCATTCTATTATCAATAATCAATCGCAACTAAAAGCGACTAAAATGAACTTGGAATCTGCCGGGATAGAAACCAAGGAGTATGACTACAGTAGTCCTCTAAAACTAAAAATGGATAGCGTAGACATGGCTTTATTAAAAGTGCCGAAATCTGCAGAACTATTTAAACTATATATACAACAGCTGCATGCCAAAAGCCACGAGGCAACTGTAATCTTATGTGGATTTATGACACGTAATTTCACCCCACAATGGAAAGAAATAGCAGAACACTACTTTGCAGATGTTTCTCAAAGTCTTGCAGCAAAAAAAGCCCGTGTGCTTATTCTAAAAGAACCAAAAAAAGAGGTTGAAATGACCCCTTTGTTTCACTCGGTAAAAAACGATTTAAATCTTAGCCTTAAACAATATGCAGGGGTATTCTCCTCTTCTAAAGTAGATCCTGCTACGCAACTTCTGTTGGATCAATTGCCCCAAATCAAGGATACAGAAACTGTTTTGGACCTCGCATGCGGAAATGGCGTAATTGCTGCTTTTGTACGAAAAAACACACCAAATTGCCCAATTTATGTAGTAGATGACAGTTTTTTGGCCATAAGTTCTGCAAAATTGAATTTATCGAAAGACAACATAAGCTACCATTGGAGCGATAATGTGAAGGCCGTGAAAGATCAAAAATTTGATTTTATTTTATGTAATCCTCCTTTTCATTTTGAGTATGAAAACACCATTGACATAGCACTGAATCTGTTCAAAGAGGCAAAAGTAGCAATGCAACAAAACGGTCAATTCTATATAGTAGCTAATACGCATTTGAACTACCGGTCTCACCTTATCAAGATGTTTCGCCATGTAAGTCAAGTGACCTTGAGCGGAAAATATGAAGTAATTAAGTGTGAATTAAATTAGCCCTTAGCCACCGAACAAAATTTTTGGAAGTACAAAATTGAGACTACAAGTCCTTTGCTTGCGCAACTAGCTCTGCAAGGTCTAGCACTTCTACTTCACCTTCTTTATTGGCGTGCTTTATACCGTCTCCCATCATGGTCGTACAAAACGGACAGTTTGCAGAGATAATACTGGCACCGGTTTCAATAGCCTCCTCAGTACGCTCAATGTTTATTTCTTTGTTGCCTTTCTCCGCATCTTTAAACATTTGAGCACCGCCAGCACCACAGCACAGACCATTCTTACGACAACGCTTCATTTCAACTAATTCTGCATCCATGGCTTCTAGAATTCTGCGTGGAGCATCGTACACCCCATTCGCTCTACCTAAATAGCAGCTATCATGGTACGTGATCTTTTTGCCTTTGAATGGGTCTGCCCCAAATGTGAGTTTCCCCTCATCTATCAATTCCTGTAGCAATTGCGTATGGTGTATCACCTCATACGTACCCCCAAGACTAGGATATTCATTTTTTATCGTATTAAAACAATGCGGACAAGTAGTCACTATTTTGGTGATTTCATATGCATTCAGTGTTGCAATATTTGCCATAGCTTGCATTTGAAATAGGAATTCGTTCCCTGCTCTCTTTGCAGGATCACCTGTACAACTTTCTTCTGCACCTAGTATGGCGTAGTTTACACCTACATTATCTAGTATTTTTACAAAAGCCTTTGTAATTTTCTGAGCACGCTCATCAAAACTACCCGCACATCCTACCCAAAACAGGACATCTGCTTTCTCTCCTTTGGCTACTAGTTCTGCTACTGTTGGTACGTGTATCTGTTTGCTCATTTCTAATCGCAATTTATCTTTTTCTTTTATTAATTAGTGATGACCACGACCTCTTCTGCCCGTATGCTCATCTCCTTTTGACCCTGGTTTCTTTATTTTATAGGTAAGAGTCCCCATTACAAAACGTTGTACAGCATTGCTTTGATTCTGCGTAAAACTGTTGTTACTCCACCATCTCCATAGGTTTTGGTTTTTATCTAATATATCAAATGCACGAACTCCTAAACTCCATCGTTGGTCCTTGTCTATGAAATATGAAAGCTCCGAATTTAGAATGGGAATAGTTTGAGATCCTACAGCATTGTTAGCACCATATACCTCCATGCTCAAGGATGTCGCCCACTCTATTCTCTCTATCGGTGTGAATACAAATTCTACATCTACCTCATGATGAAAGAAGGCATTGTTGCTTATCTCTCCTACTCTTCCTGTTTGATAATTTAGCCTGTAGTCTAGATCAAGACTCCACATGTCAAACTCATTGAATTGTAAATTTGGACCTATAGCTACGGTGTGATTTCTACTCCGCAATTCTTTACTATTTTGTAGAAAATAGGATTGCCCAAAATTATAGTTGATATCTGTTCCGAAGGTAGCCTTGATAGCTTTTATAGGCCAAGTAAACCCTGCTGAAGTATTGGAGTAGATTCTATTTTTGAAATTGATAACCTCTGATACCGAAATATTCTCACGCGAAACAGTATTGGCATTGATTACAGGACGATAACTAAACGAGTTCCAGCCATTTATAAAAACTGACTTGCCAAGACCAAACATTCTCTGGTACCTCCAACCGTTGTTATACGTCATGAAGTTTTGTATTTGGATGTTTCCAATGTTCGTTCTAAATGGATTAGTACTGTCTATAACTGGGAGCATTTGCTCTATGCCCGGTCTATTCAGATTTGCCCTTAAATTAAAATGGAAATTATACTTATGCGGCTTATTGCTCCGTAAAAACATATACGGGATAAAGAAGACTTGATTGAAATCGTATTGATATTCTCTATCTGTAGTAAACCGTCTATCCTCTAAACTTTGGTTTAGTTCTGGTACTATATACAGGGTGGTGAATGAATCTACCTTATAGCTCAGGTGGACATAGTATTCCAAGTTTTGAGCAGTAACACTCCCTTTTGGGCTATTGCTCAGCAGTCTTCCTTGTCCACTTGGCAACCACTCAAAATCATGTTTGTATTCACTTACCATCCAATTGATACCTGGCCGTATCATCCACTTTTTGGAAAGCTGAATCTGATAAGCTGCTGTTGTTGCTATTGTGTTTTCTTTTGTTGTAAGGTTTTGAACCAAATTTGGGTCTTCGCTTGTCGGAAAGGGAAGCAGGCTATTGGCTCTATTAAAATAGTTCTGGCGACTATTGCCTACTTGAGAAGCACCATAGTATACAGAGCCCATAAATCTATTGTCCTTCTTTTTTTTTGCTTTGCGGGTCCAGTGTAGTTTGGTTATGAACTTTTGGTTGCCGTTCTCACGCTGATTTAGCGTGGCACCGCTATTTATTACCGTGTCTGGATTATAAAAATTAGTAGTGAGCATTCTACTTACATTCACTCCGAGTTCTTTATTAAACTGAGTTCGCCATACTATTCTATTGAGGGTGTCTGGCTCGTATTCCATCTTGGCATTTACCTGATGGTTGTTTTTATCTCCACCACTCGTCGATAGCTCATCTGAAAAGAGTGTATTATCGGTAAGATATACCTCCATGTTTTTGTCCCCTTCTCGAACGTTATGTTCAGCAGTCACTACATATGCTACATCCGTTTTCATACCTTTCAACGGCTCTATATGTACATTGGCTCCTATTCCCTCATGGGCACTCACACCGCCGTTCCAATTCCAACTACTACTGCTACCATTGAAAGGGTTAATCTCAAAGCTATTGAGTGTAGCAAGCTCTTTCCAACCGTAGATATTTTCATTGATATTATTGAGTCCTCCAATAATGGAAATTTGTGTAGCATCTTTGAAAAAATTGATATTCCCCTTGGCATCGTAATAGTCTCTAGTGCCGTAACCTGCTCTTACAGTACCAAAATAGCCCTGAGCTTTATCCTCTTTTAGTACTAAATTTATGACCTTCTCTCGCTCATTTCCTTCTTCACCTGTAAATTCATCATCATCTGTTTTTTTGTCTATTACTTCTACTTTATCTACTAGAGATGCGTCCAGATTTTTAGTTGCAGCTTCTACATTCCCACCAAAGAACTCCTTACCATTGATAAGAACCCGCGTTATTTCTTGCCCCTCTGCAGATACCTTTCCGTCCTTGTCTACTTGTATGCCAGGCATCTTTCTGATAAGATCTTCTACATTGGCATTGCTCTGTGTTTTAAAACTACTACTATTATAGACAACTGTATCTCCATTCATCAAAACAGGAATGCCTTTGGCACGTACCATGACCTCTTTCATACTAATGGTAGATGAGGTAAGTACTAGTACTTTATTCCAGGCATCACTTTGTACATCTATTGGCTCAAATAATACGTCATAACCCATACAAGCTGCCACTAAAAAGTATTCACCCTTCTCAATCTTCTTCATGGTAAATGTGCCGTCTTCTCCGGCTATAGCAAACTGTAGTATTGCAGTGTCAGCCTTAGTACTTAATGAGACACTTGCATACGGAATGCCTCTTGCATTGATGTCTTGCAATTGTACACTTACGGTGTAGCCTTGTGCATTTACAGAAAAAGCAAAAAAGCAAAAAGCTGCCGTTGTTAGGAGTAGTTTAACCATTGAGATCTTTTGCGACACAAAAATGTGAAAGGCTAGAATGTTAATTATATTTCTTTCGTCCAATTGGCCCTATCAGAAGGTGAGAATTGCCAAGGAGCTTGATTGTTTTCAATGTTACTATTCATCATAGCCCACTCTGTAGGCATAACAGATTTTTCCAATGTCTGATACTGTCTCATCTGATAGATAATTTCTAACGGATTAATATTAATAGGACAAGCTTCCACACATGCATTGCACGTGGTGCAAGCCAATAATTCTTCTTGCGATATAAGATCATGTAGTGATTTACCATCGTGGTAGTCTGCTCCATGTTCATCTTTTGCCTTTCCGAGTTCCTCTGCTCTATCTCTAGTATCCATCATTACCTTACGTGGACTCAGTTTCTTGCCCGTTATATTCGCTGGGCAAGAACTGGTGCACCTGCCGCACTCTGTGCATGCGTAAGCACCCATTATACTCGTCCAGCCAAGGTCTGTGACGTCATTCGCACCAAATTTTTCGGGTGGTGGCATATCAGGGTCTGCTTTGCTTGGGTCTAGCATAAGATTCACCTCATTCGTAATTTCTGGCATGTTGGCAAATTCCCCTGCAGGTTGTAACCTGCTATACCATGTATTTGGGAAAGCCAAGAAAATGTGCAAATGCTTGCTGTAAGGCACATAATTCAAGAAAAAGAGAATTCCCAAGATATGAAACCACCAAAATACACGCTCAAAAACGATGAGCGTTGGGATTTCAAAATTGGTAAAAAATCCAGTAAGGAAATGAGACACAGGAAAACTACCAGCAGCTATATAATGATCTGCCCCTTTTGCCTGCAAAACTTGGTCAACCGCATTCATTTTAAGTAGCGCTACCATAAGAATCATTTCTATAACAAGAATGTAAGTAGCGTCTGCAGTAGCCCATCCTTTCATCTCTGGTGAATGAAAACGCGGTATTTTAGCTATAAACCTCCTCCCTAAAAACACCACACAAGCAATAAACACTAATGCAGCTAGTATCTCAAAAAAACCAATGGCAGCGTCATAAACTGGGCCTAAAAAAGACAATGCCCTATGGGTACCAAAGACCCCATCTATCATAATCTCAAGCACTTCTATATTGATAAGTACGAAACCAATATAAATGATGATGTGCATGATGCCTGCAACAGGTCGCACTACCATCTTACTTTGTCCCAATGCCACTCTAGCCATTGTTTTCCATCGTTCAGGCTTATTGTCACTTACCTTTTCTTCTTTCCCCAAAAATATGTTTCGGCGAATTTTCTTAATCTTCTGTACAAAGAAGTAGATGGCTACACCAAGTACGATGATGAATAAAAGTTGCTCTAAGTACTGCATAATTCTTAGTTCAAAAGTAGGACAATTGGATACTTAGAATTGTTTTAGATATCTACAATGTAGAAATAGCTTTCATATTACAGGAAACTGTTTATTTTTGCAGCCGCTTTAGCAATAAAGAAGGGAGGTGCGGTAGCTCAGTTGGTAGAGCAAAGGACTGAAAATCCTTGTGTCGGCGGTTCGATCCCGCCCCACACCACTTTTAAAAAGGAGAACCGAAAGGTTCTCCTTTTTTTTATCTAATCTAATTGCTTTTCTGATCCAAAAACCGTGCGAAATTTTGGTATACCTAATTCACTAGAATATGCACTTAGGCCTACAAAGGCTTTGTACTTAACGTACCGCTATGACACTGATTTCAACATTAACCTTTTTGGGCAAGGTTTTTACGGCTACAGCCTCCCTCGCAGGTGGGTTTTCTTGAAAATACTCAGAATAAACCTCATTTATAGCTGCGTAGTGATCCATACTACTCATGAAAATGGAGCATTTAACTACACTATCAAGTGACATTTTTGCCTCTTCAAGTACCGCGATCACATTTTTCATTATTTGATGTGTCTCCGCAGCAATACTATCCATGACAAGACTCCCAGTTGCAGGATCTAAGGCTATTTGTCCACTGCAGTATAGCGTATTTCCTGCTAATATTGCTTGACTGTATGGTCCAATTGCTGCAGGTGCATTTGGTGTATTTATTATAATTTTACCCATTATTTATTTTAGTACATATTCGTTTTACTATTCCATTTTGGCCTCTACCTTTGCTTGTGTATGAATATAGCAGCGAAAGGGCAGCCGAATCAATTGGATGAATTACGAGAACTAATCTCTTCTACTCACCCTATCGTTCCGCTCAAAGGTACAGAATTAGATAACTACGATATCATTTTCGATCTTGATTTTGACGACACCCCTGAACAAATAGGGCAGTACATTCACCTTGAAAACAAACTAATTGTACTGAGTACAGTAAAAGTACAACTAGAAGAACTATATGCAGAACTTGGGATGTTACCCAAAACCACCATAATAGGAATAAATGCTCTACCTACCTTTATCAATAGACCCCTTCTAGAGTGCTGCGCTACCAATAAAAATGATGAAGCAATAGCTGTAGAAAAGCTAAAAAATATCGGTTTAGAAACCCGATTTGTAAAAAGCCGTGTAGGGCTTGTGACGCCCCGCATCATTTGTATGATAATAAATGAAGCTTACTTCACCGTACAGGAAGGTACTGCGACTCGAGAGGATATAGATTTGGGAATGCGACTAGGTACTGCTTACCCAAAAGGCCCATTTGCCTGGAGTCAAGAAATAGGATTGGACCATGTGTACGAAACCCTAGAAGCCATGTACCAAGACACCAAGGACGAGAGATACAAGGTATGCCCGATGCTTAAAACAGAATACTTACAGGGATTCATTGAGTAAGCATTGCTCCAGCTGAGTGCTGTCGATGCGTTACACAGAAATAAACTCTTTGCTCTAAATTTAGAACTGCTGACCAATAAAGAAGTGAAACTGACCACCGGGTTGTCCTGGCAATGGGTCCATAGGCCAAGCATAATCGACTCCTAGTAGCCCAAACATGGGCAAGAATAATCTTACACCAACACCACCCGCTCTTCTTACGTCGAACGGATTAAACTGCTCGAAATTTTGGTACGCATTACCGGCCTCTAAGAACGTTTGCGCATATATGGTAGATGACTGCCCCACGGTAAGCGGATACCTTACTTCTAACGTATACTTTGTAAAGATAGGCAAACCCTGTTGCCCTTGAGAAGGATCACTTACTCTACCCTCGTCATACCCCCGTTGCGAGATAATATCTGTACCGTACAGTACGAAGTTTGAAAGACCGCTGCCACCTACTCTAAATAACTCAAAGGGCGATTGGCCGACATCTTGATTCCAGGCACTTACTGCCCCAAATCTATAGGCTGGAGCTATAACGAGCTTTCTCTTACCTTCACCTACACCCAAAAACCACTGCCCACTAAATTTAGTTTTTACCAGTTCAATCCACTCAAAGCGATCTTGCGGCGATAAGGTTCTATCTGAAAAATCTTTTTTATTGCTGAGTAAAGAAAATGGTGGTGTCATCTGAATACTGGCACTGAAGGTGCTTCCTTCTGTTGGGTAAATTGGATGATTGGTACTATTACGAGCAAGGGTATTAGTAAAACTCAGGTTATTGGCAACACCATTGGTAAAACCAAGTTCTGCTGCACCAAAATTTGCCCAATCATTTAATCCATATCTTTGGTAAGTCACCGAAGATTGAAAAGAAAAATAATCATCTGGAAACTTCAATTGTTTACCAAAACCAATGGTAGCCCCAGATGTAGTAAACTTTGGTCTATTTGCTTCGAAAGAGAAGGTCGACTGTACGTTATGAAATAAACTCACACTCAAAGAATTTGGTTTCTTACCGCCGAGCCAAGGTTCCGTAAAAGAGAAATTATACCCTTGAAACTGAGGACCATTACTTTGTGCACGAATCGAAAGTTTCTGTCCGTCACCAGCAGGTATCGGATCCCACCCTCCTTTTTGAAAAATCTTTCGAGAACTAAAATTATTTAGTGTGAGACCCAGAGTACCAACAAATCCTCCGAAACCACCCCATCCGCCAGATGCTTCAATCTGATCACTTGGTTTTTCTGTCACTTTATATTCTATGTCCACCGTACCGTTTTGTGGATTTGGCTGCGGATTTACATCCAATCCTTCTGGATCGAAGAAACCCAGTTGTGCCAGTTCTCTCATACTACGTTGTATATCGCTACGGCTAAATTTATCGCCAGGGCGAGTACGAATGACCCTAATCGCTACGAAATCACTCGTTTTGTCATTGCCAATAATAGTGACTCTATTTACTGTAGCTTGCTTACCTTCATAGATACGCATCTCTAAGTCAATACTATCGCCTTCTACAAGCACCTCTACCGGATTCACATTGAAGAACAGATACCCATCATCTAAATATAGACTCGAGATATCAAATCCATTTTCACTCATAAAGAGTTTACTCTCCAAACGTGACTGGTCGTACACCTCACCTCTTTTGATGCCTAATAATGTGTCTAGCAGCGACGTACGATACTTTGTATTTCCTGTCCACGTGATGTTACGGAAATAGTACTTACGTCCTTCGTTTATTCCTATTCTTATATCTACTCTATCTTCAGTTATAGGCACTATTGAATCATACAACAGAGATGCATCTCTGTAACCCAATGCACTGTACTTCTGCAGTATAAGCGGTTTCGACTCTTCATAGGTCTCCTTGACAAACTTGGAAGAGGCAAATACATTAATTTTCTTGTACATACGTTTCGGCTTAAGCAGCTTACGTAGTGACTTATCATCTACACTATTGTTGCCCGCAAATACGACGTCTTGCAACTTAACTTTTTTCCCTCGATTGATGTCGATACGGAGTACCTGATAGTTGGGTTTTTTGTTGTCTACTTCACGAATAAATGTTGTTTTTACAGCGTAGTACCCTTTTTCAAAAAAGTACTCCTTTATCTCTCTCCGTGTTGCGTTTATAAGATCTTCTGTAATCAGTTGATTTTTTTGTAAGGTGATCTCATCCCGTATATTGTTGGTTTCTCCTTTACGCAGTCCTTTAATAGAATACTTGCTTAAACGCGGTCTTTCTTTTACTGCGATCGTTAGAAATATTTTATTTTCTACTACCTTACTAATGGATACTTCTATATCACTAAAACGGCCTTGCTTCCAAAGTTTTTCTATAGCCAATGATATATCGTCTCCGGGCACTGTCACCGTTTGCCCAGCCCGTAAACCAGACACCAGAATAATAATGTTTGTTGGTGTGAAATCATTGCCAGAAACTTCTATACCGCCAACTTCGTATTTTTGGGGGTTATCATAATCTATGATAATAGTATTCATATTATCTAATTTCTGAGCGTAGCCTGTAAAGCTGCACACAGCCATTAGTACGAAAATTATTTTTCTCATATTGTATTTTTTAAGTTGCGAGTTGTTCGCTAGTTTTTCCAAATCTTCTCTCTCTACTTTGATAGTCAATAATTGCCTCGTAGAGATGTTCTTTTCTATAATCCGGCCACAGAACTGTTGTAAAATAAAGTTCACTGTATGCTATTTCCCAAAGCAAAAAATTGCTAATTCGTAATTCGCCACTCGTACGTATCATTAGCTCCGGATGTGGGTACTTATGTGTTGTAAGTGTCTTATCGATGAGCTCTTCGTTTACCTCTTCTAGGCTTATCTCGCCATCTACCGCCTTTTGAGCTATAATTTTTGTGGCATTTACTATATCCCACTTTGCACTGTAACTTAGGGCCAGTATAAGGGTCATACCGCTATTGTCCTTAGTTGCTTCTATTGCTTCTTCTAGCTCACGTCTACAGTCTTTCGGCAAATTACTCCTATCCCCTATGGCATCCAATTTTATGCCATTTTTCATCAGTGTTTTCGTTTCACTCTTAATCGTTCTGACAAGCAATGTCATCAAGGCATTCACTTCTAATTTAGGCCTATTCCAGTTTTCTGTGCTGAATGCGTATAGAGTAAGGCACTCAACACCTAATTCAGCACAACCTTCTGATACCTCACGTACTGCTTTAACGCCGCTTTCGTGACCAAATATTCTAAATTTACCTTTTTCCTTAGCCCACCTTCCATTACCATCCATAATTATGGCAATGTGTTTGGGTAGTCTGGATTGGTTTATACTTTCTTTGCTCATTGAGTTAGTTTCTATAGTTAGAACGGACACCGTATTGGAGTAAATCTATACGAAATGCTGAAGGCCGTTTGGAAGTACCAATCCTTTAAATTTGGGTCTCCTCTTACGTCTCCTTCAGAAGCGAGTGACCTACCACTTTCACTTACCTCGTAAGACCTGTCTGCTAACGATCTGTATGCCCCTCCGCCATCCTCAGTATTCGCATAGGTGGTGCTTACATCATCCAAATAATCTGTAAATGTCTTTCTCCACCCTGCCTCAAATCCCACTATTAGATTGGGAGCCAGAGCGTGCTTTATCCCAACTCCAACAGGAACACTCAGTTGCATAAGTCTATAGCGTTGCTTTTCAGTTTGCAAAGGTCGCAGTTCTACCCACTCATTATTCAGCATGGCCTCTGGTTTATGCACAAATAGTGCTACTCCAAGAAGTGCATAGACAGATGTTTTATTGTGTATCGCTCTATTACTAAATGATTGGAAATTAAATTCCACCACATTAGAAATTTCATACATCTTATTTCTGAAGCTAAGATTTCTTAAGTTGTACTCTTCAAAGTTACTATCAGATCCACTTATTTTGAGGTAAGAAAGGGTCGGACGAATTGCCCAATATTCATTTAAATTGTACTTAACAAATGCTCCTCCCGAAAAATGAGTCTCCTGAGGAACTATGTTATAAGCCAAATCACCGTGATAGTTTGACCCTCCAAACATACCCCCAACTTCCCAAGATTGAGCAAATGATAGTTGTGCAAACAAGCAAAATGCAATATATAATACTGTGTTTTTCAACGTGTTAATTTCCTGCTGTCCTTATATAATACGCAAAAGTAGCACAGATGTTACCTCTGGTATAAAAATCAGAGGTAAATATGCCTATTTTCTATTAAAAGGAAGGGCAATTTGGTCTATTGCCATACAATCTGTAAGTGAGTGATATTCCAAGCAATCCATAAACATCATTGTTGTCTGAATTTCCTCTGGGGGAACCTTCTAATGATGCCGGGATAAATTCTGGCGATCTTACAGACAATGCAGACGATATTCCCCCGTATTGACCGTTCAACCTTACAGGATCTACATAAGTGGTACTCACATCATCCAGATAATCTGTAAATGTGAAGCGTACTCCGTATTCTACGCCCAGCGTCCATTTGTGGTTTAGCTTAAATTTCAAACCTCCACCTAGAGGAATTGCAATCTGAGTAAGCGCATATCTTTTTCTATCATTGAATTCAGTGGTTTCTTGTCCTTCTGTAGCCAACGGTTGCAATTCTATCCATTTCCCATCTGTAGTCTGTAAACTAGTATATGATCCAGGAGCATTTTGTTCCATATACTCAGCAATCCCGGAGTTTATGTCATATACAAATTGTGCCTCAGGGTTAAATTTAAAAACACTCGCACCTGTAAACAGGTATGGGTAAACTCCTGATTCTTGGCTTGCTTCCATTCGCCTCAAGTTCACCTCTATAGCCCCTGTAAAATCCCATAGATTTGATCGAAAACTTAGGTTTCTTCTGTTGGCATCATCTTGATCTTCGTACCAGTCATCTCGACCTTCTATGCTTCCATACTGAGCACTGAGTCTGAAAGTGACTACTTCTCCTGGGCTGTATCTAGTGATCAGACCAATGCTTGGTTTGAAACCTTTCGCTTGAAAATAGGATTGTGCAAGATCCCCAGAGTAATGACTAGCGCCACCTATGAGACCAAACTCCAAAGAGCTAGTTCTAAACCATCGCTGAGCGTCTACGTGCAGTGTACCTCCAAAAAAAAGGAGCATTGTACACACTAATATCTTATTATTTATCTTTCCCATTATTGCTACCATTGGTTAACAAACGCAACTTTCCTGCGTCATAATTCGCAAATTTACTAAATATTAACGGAATGTTGACGCCTTTTATTGGCTTAAGCTAGGCTAAAAAATTCTGTTTTTTCGTAGGTATGATTAAGTATAACGCCTGCACTTATCAAATTTACCAATATCTTAGACGCCCGCCTATTGCTTATATTGACCTTCTTCCGAAACTCTTGTAGTGTGATCCGTTCGTTTTCCTCCAAGTATTTTAGCAACATCTCTTCATTTTTACCATACTGTATCATAGTGCCCTTGTTACTTGCTTGCCTCCTGAGCACATCTACTACTATCTTACTAGCTAACAGGCTTTTATCTTTATTTCGCATATACACCCACCACTTGCCGTCGTCTCCTTTTGCACCATAGGGTTTATTCTCTCCTTCTGGCACGATACACTCTAGTATCACCTTTTCACCAATATCGTGCTCTATGATTTCGAGGGTCAACTCGGGCTTGCAGTAAAATGAGGCAGCTAGGTCTAACATATACTTTTCGTCTTCTGTGCGTATGCCTGCAATGCTCCTGTTATCGCGCACACCCACTAGCAATACTCCGCCCTTATTATTAGCAAAACTTACCATTGTCTTGGCTATTTTATTGGCACTGCTTATTTCTTGTTTGTAGTCCAAGGTATCGCCCTCGCCATTTTTTAGATATCGTTTTATGCGATCGTTCACTTTTTTATGTTCACAAACGGACGTTTGCTAATTTCTCTGATTCCTGATTAAACTCATCAACTATTTCTTCAACAATCGTAGCAGCAGGTTTGATTTGGTTTATGTACCCACTTATTTGTCCTATCTCTAGTTCTCCTTCTTCCAAATCTCCCTCAAACATCCCTTTTTTGGCCCTTGCTCGACCCAGCATCTTCTCTAGAACCGCTGCACTTGCTCCACTAGCCTCTGCTGCAGTAATATCTTCCCAAAATTTATTTTTTATAAGACGAACTGGAGTTAGTTTTTTTAGGCTCAACTGTGTACCTCCATCGTTTGCCTCTACTACTGCATTTTTAAAATTAAGATGAGCACTGCTCTCTGTACTCGCAACAAAACGACTACCTATCTGAACTGCTTCGGCACCAAGGGCCAAGGCTGCTAGCATTGTTTTCCCTGTACCGATTCCCCCTGCAGCAATTACGGGTATCTTAACAGCTCTTGTTATCTGCGGTATAAGTACTAGTGTTGTGGTTTCTTCTCGCCCATTGTGCCCACCCGCTTCAAAACCTTCTGCAACTATGGCATCCACACCACAGGCTTCTGCTTTTTTGGCAAATTTCTCATTACTCACCACATGCACTACTTTTATTTCAGCATTTTTCAATGTTTCTGTCCACTTTCCCGGGTTACCAGCAGATGTAAATACAATAGGTACTTTCTCTTCTAAAAGTATAGCGATATGCTTATCTATGTCTGGGTAAAGTAACGGAAGGTTTATAGCAAACGGCTTATTAGTCGCTGCTTTGCATTTTTGTATTTGCACCCGCAATACATCAGGATACATACTCCCTGCACCTATGGTACCAAGGCCGCCAGCGTTACTCACTGCACTTGCAAGCTCCCAACCACTGCACCATATCATTCCGGCTTGTATTATAGGGTATTGTATTCCAAATAGTTGGGTGATTCGGTTTTGCATACGGCGAATGTAGGGATTTCAACAAAAAAGGAAAGCAATCCCGAAACGTCTAATTTCTATCAAATGGTTTTCATAGCTTTGGCCACAATAAGTAGAACCACTTGTCTAGCATCAAACAAAAAGAAATAAACCATACATTCAAAGACCAAAAGCGGTGGAACGAAGTGTATGGCAAAAATTTACTAGACATTATAGCTGCTGACCCAGAACAGTTTAACATACAGCATTTGGGGCTTACACAAAATCAAAAAGACCTTCTTGATTTTCTAAGTATAAAAATCCGAAGCAGTAAAGCACCTGTAAAGATCTTGGATTACGGTAGCGGAAGAGGTGAGTTTTCGATCTTTTTGGCCAAACTAGGTGCAGAAGTAGTGGGAATAGACATAGGTGAAGACTTAGTAAATCTTGCCACTCAAATAGCCGCACAAAATAGCATACAATGTACTTTCGTTTGTGGGTCAATAGACAACTTACCTTTCGATGACCAGAGCTTTGATATTGTTGTAGGCTGCGCCATCTTACACCATCTACCTAAGCAAGGTGTACACAGTTCATTGAGAGAAGCTTACCGAGTACTGAAACCAAATGGTTCTGCATTTTTTACTGAACCCATAGAGAACAGTGTAATTTTTGATTTTTTGCAAAATATGATACCCGTGGGCAAACCAGAAGACACCAATTATAGACCAAGTATTCTCTACAAAAAAGCATGGAAAAAGCATCTGTCTGAAGCAGACGATAGAGCACTTTCTAACAAAGAGTTGACTGCTGCAAAAGCAACGTTTACCAAGGTACACTTTGCTTATTATGGAATGTTCATACGCTTTCATCGCCTTTGGGAAAATACAACTTTTGGCAAAATTCTCACCACGTTAGACCGCTACGCTACTCATACCTACTCACCTATAAAAAAGCTGAGCCAAAGTGTGCTTGTGCGATACGATAAGTGATAAATCTTATAAATTCAATTGATGAACTACTCCTACTGGGAAACCGAACACCTACTTGCAGAAATAGACTACCTCATTGTCGGAATGGGTCTAGTCGGCCTACAAACTGCCATTAACCTAAAAGAAAAAGAACCCAATGCACACGTAGTAGTCATAGACCGACACTCTTGGGGTCTTGGAGCGAGTACTCGTAATGCCGGTTTCGGATGTTTTGCTTCTATAGGCGAGATTCTAGATGATCTACAAAATGATACTGCCGAGAATGTATACGCTACCATAAGGAAGCGGTACCGTGGACTACAAAAGCTGCTGGGCAAGTTTAATGATAACGCAATTGGATACATCGAAAAAGGGAGTTGTGAGATATTCACTAAGCTGAACCGCGATGAATTATCTATGGGCATAGACAGTCTACAAGGTATAAACACCATTTTAGACAAGGAACTTGGTCTAGAACGTGTATTTACCTACAAAAGCACCAATCCTCTACCCAACGTAACTGGGACAATACATAACGCATACGAAGGCCAGCTCAATACAGGAAAGCTATATGATACGATCTATTCTTTTGCTCAAGAACTTGGCATAAAACTATATGGTGGTTTAGACGTAAAATATTGGAATAAAGGCAACAAAATTGAAGTACAAACAACTGATAATCTGATTATTAAATGCTCCAACTTAATCCTATGCACAAATGCGTTCACAAGCCAACTATTAGAAGAAGACATAACGCCGTGTAGGGGTCAAGTAGTGGTAAGCGAACGAGTAGATAATCTGCCTTGTGAGGGAATGTATATGTTCGATAAAGGGTACTACTACTGGAGGGACATTGACGACAGAATACTCCTTGGAGGAGCTCGAAATATAGATGTAGAAGGTGAAACGTCTTATACTATGGATACCAATGAAACCATAGTAACAGAGTTGAAACGCTTTATGAATGAGCAAATATTTGGTAGAGAAGTGGTTATAGAACACCAATGGAGCGGAGTCATGGGAATAGGTAAGGGCCAGAGTAAGACTCCAATAGTAAAAAAAGTAGAGCCAAACATATACCTTGCCGCTCGACTTGGCGGTATGGGTGTAGCATTGAGTGCAAATGTGGCAGAAGAAATAGTTCAGCTTATAGCCTCAGAATAAACCGGAGGTAGATACACTCTAAGCAAGTGGAAAAGCAATCACTTCAAATGCCGTATCCCGGTAAGAAAATATGGACGGCAGATCCATCATCCTTTCAAGCAGTAAACGTTCTGAAAACTTAAAAACGCATCCCTTTCGGAAATGCGTTTCTAACTATTATTTATACTTGGAGAAATAGACAAGGAGTACTCAATACTCTCAGCTAGACACTCCATATCTAATCTCTCAATATCTCCCTAGCAATAACGATACGCTGTACCTCACTAGTTCCTTCATATATCTGCGTGATTTTTGCATCTCGCATCATACGCTCTACATGATATTCCTTTACAAATCCATATCCGCCATGTATTTGTACCGCTTCTGTAGCTACCCACATGGCGGTTTCAGATGCATATAACTTTGCCATACTAGCAGCTTGCAGGAAATCTTCTCCTGCGTCTTTCAATGCAGCAGCTTTTAAACAGAACAATCTAGAGGCCTCAATTCGAGTAGCCATATCTGCTAGTTTAAACTGGATGATTTGGTGATTCATTATCTCTGTACCAAATGCCTTGCGCTCTTTAGCGTACTGAAGTGATCTCTCGTATGCTCCGCTTGCTATACCAAGCGCTTGAGCTGCAATACCTATGCGGCCTCCACTCAGCACTTTCATGGCAAATTTGAAACCAAACCCATCTTCACCTATCCTATTTACTTTTGGCACTTTTACGTCCTGAAACATTAATGAATGGGTATCACTTCCCCTAATTCCCAGCTTATCTTCTTTTTTGCCAACAATAAAACCCTCCATATCTGAGGTTACGATAAGGCAATTAATTCCTTTATGACCTTTTTCTACATCAGTTTGTGCCATTACAAGAAATGTACTACCGGTTCTTCCGTTGGTAATCCAGTTTTTGGTACCATTCAAAAGATAATGATCTCCCATATCTACTGCCGTTGTTCGCTGGCTGGTAGCATCACTACCTGCTTCTGGTTCACTTAAGCAAAAGCCTCCGTGTATCTGACCGCTTGCAAGAGGTTTCAGAAATTTCTCTTTTTGTTCATTGCTACCATACTTTTCTATTCCCCAGCAAACCAGCGAGTTGTTTACACTCATTACTACGCTTGCACTGGCGTCTATCTTAGAAATCTCTTCCATGGCAAGGACGTAGCTTATAGTATCCATACCGCTGCCACCCCACTCCGGGTTCACCATCATGCCAAGCATGCCAAGTTCTCCAAGTTTCTTTATCTGCTCTTCAGGAAAACGCTGTTCGTTATCTCTTTCTATAACTCCTGGGAGCAATTCAGTTTCAGCAAAATCCTTAGCGGCTTGCTGTATCATTAAATGTTCTTCTGATAATTGAAAATTCATGCTGATTAGATTATAGCTGCGAATGTAAAGGAATAGGTAGGTATTAGTTTAAAATGGAGTAGGTCAAGGCACAGTTTAGAATGGGGTTAAAATAATACCCCTATGATTGGGTAGATTTTAACAAACAAGAATTTTTGTTAAAATCGCTCACAATTCAATGTATATCGAAGGTCTGAGCAGTTTGGCGTGTTTATAACATCTTAATTACTTTTTGGCCCTTTTTTTATGAAATGCCTATGTATTCAGGCGATTGACCCTATTTTGCGAGCGATATGAACAAAACAGAACTAATAAACGCTATCAGTGAAAACGCTGGTATCACAAAAGAAAGTGCTAAATCAGCATTAGAAGCTACTATAGGATCTATCCAAGGAGCAGTAGAAAAAGGTGAAAAAGTATCTATCCCAGGATTTGCTACTTGGTCAGCATCTTACAGACCAGCTAGAGAAGGTAGAAACCCTTCTACGGGTAAAACTATCCAGATAGAAGATAGAGTAGCGGTAAAATTCAAAGCTGGAAAAACTTTTTCTGATGCAGTGAACAATGCAGCACTTAAAAAACAACTTAAGTAATAATCTTATTCCTTAAAAAAGGGAATTTTAAGAGCCTTCCGATAAAACGGAGGGCTTTTTTTATGTCTTTTCTCTATACGTTCAATTCATCCTCTATACATTCGCACTATGTACCTTAAAAAAGGCGACACCATAGCTATAGTATCTCCGGCTAGAGCAATAGAACCACTAAAAGTAAAACCGGCTATTCAATTTTTTGAAAGACATGGACTAAACGTAGTAGTAGGTAAACACGCCTACAATGTAAATAACCAGATGGCTGGCACAGATACAGAAAAAGCAGAGGACATTCAAGCATTTATAGATGATCCAAAAATACGAGCTATAGTCAGCACAAGGGGAGGGTATGGATGTGTACGCATAATAGACAAGCTACACCTCGCTCCGCTTGCCGAGCAAAAAAAATGGTTTGTAGGCTATAGCGACGTAACTGTATTTCACTCGCACATTTTACAGAATCAAAATACCCCTACAATACACGGCACTATGCCCGTGAATATATCAGAACATCCCTGCGCCGAAGAAGAAGAAAGTAACCAGACACTAATAGATGCTCTCATGGGTAAAGACATTTGCTATAACATAGCCGCTCACCCGCTGAGTATAGCTGGCGATGCAGAAGGAGTCCTTGTGGGCGGAAACTTGAGTATGCTGTATAGCCTGTGCGGCTCTGATTCTGACATAGATACACAAGGAAAAATTTTATTTATGGAAGACCTCGATGAATATCTTTATCATGTAGATAGGATGATGATGAATCTAAAACGAACTGGAAAATTAAATCAACTTGCAGCATTAGTTGTAGGCGGCATGAGTGACATGAATGATAACGCAATACCCTTTGGTAAGTCCGCGGAAGAAATCATTTTGGAACACACTCAGGAGTTTGACTACCCCGTCTATTTTGGTTTTCAGGCCGGTCATCAAAAATTAAATGTTGCCATGCGTTTTGGGATGAATGCCGAAATAAAAGATAATCAGCTACTTTTGCTTGCCTAACACGATCGCATGGCTATCTATCAAGCAAGTAAACAACTTACCAAATTTGTAATCTCAGGGTTACTGGCTGTAGGTATTGATTTTACTTTTTATTTTGCCCTTTCTCAGTTTTTAGATCCAAGCCTAAGTAAGGCCATCAGTTTCTGCTCCGGAATGGTAGTAACGTATAACATGAATAAGTTTTGGACCTGGAAACAACCCGAAAAAAACAATAAAAGGTTGCTTCTTTTTAGCTTATTGTACGCAATAGCTTTACTCGTAAATGTAGGGATGAACAATTTTATGTTAAGCGCTCTTCCCAATTACACGTTCAGCTTTCTTCTTAATTCTGAAGCCAACGAAATGATAGAATCAGTCACCATAGGTGTAGATAAATTGGCCGCTTTTCTAATAGCTACAGCAGCCAGTGTAGCGATAACCTACGTTGGACAAAAGTATTGGCTGTTTAAGAAAAAAGGCTAGTAATCTGGCCTTGCAAGTATTACCTGTGCAATTACTGCCTGCCTAAGGTTGAACTCTGCCGAGGTCACGTTTTGCTCTTCCTCCGTCAAACCTTGTACTTTTGTAATGGTAGAGCGTAATTCACTCGTATCTGTATCCACATCTGTACGGTGCTCATATTCTGGTCTAACGTCGTAAGGATGATCCCCTATTTGTAATTGCTCGCGTTTTCGCTCTTGTGCTAGGGTCTCGCGCACAGATTCTGGCGAAGGAACTACCTGTTTTGAAGGAGGTTTCTCACCGCTCAATTCGCGTAAAATTTCTTCTAAAGATGGAGTGCTTTGACTTGGAACATTTCTTTTAGTAGGTTTTGGTCTACTATTCGGTTTTTGTTCCTTTTTTTTGCTGCCACCAAACAGCTTGTAAACTAAGAACAATACGATTGGTATAAATTTTAATAATTCTTCCATCAGACAAAACGAAGGTAATGAAAAAAAAGCTGGTATTGAGCCTTGGCTCCAATTTAGGAAACCGATACGCCTACCTACAACAGGCCATTATAGCAATCAACGAGACCTTTGACACTGTGAGCCATGTTGCCCAATTCTACGAGACCCCGCCGTGGGGAGATACTAACCAAAGCAGGTTCATAAATACGGCTTTGCTATTAGAAACTGCGCTATCTCCACAAAAATGCATTGCACTTTTACAAGAGATAGAAAGAACGCTAGGACGTATCAAAACACATAAATGGGGCCCACGGAGTATTGACATTGATATCCTTTTTTACGAAAATGAAGTTTTACTACAAGAAGACATGATTATACCGCATCCTCATTTGCAAAATCGAGCATTCGTACTTGCTCCATTATGCGACTTGATTCCTGCCTATCATCATCCTGTTTTAGCTAAGGATATGACTGATTTACTCGCAAACTTAGATAACGATACAAAACTATTTGTTCCATGATATTAGCAAGCATAGGAAGTATCGCATACTGGTCGAGGCTGCTCAAATCGGAGACTCCAACCATACACCTTAACCATAGCTTCCAAAAGCAAAGTGAGCTCTCACAATACGAAATTTTAACCTCCCAAGGGCGACTAAAATTAAGTATTCCTACCCAAAAAAAAACACGCAGAGGTCCGTATGAAAAGGTCTTGATAGACTACAGCTCAGATTGGCAAACAGAGCATTGGCGTAGTATTTCAAATTCTTACCAAAAATCTCCATTCTTTTTATACTATGGCTACAAACTAGAAGATATCTATCTGACGGAGTATAAAACCTTGGTGCAATTCAACCATGCAGTGTTAAATGCGCTGTGCAACTGTTTAAAATTGGGCGATCCCCCAAAAATGAACCACACGTCTGAAACCTACTTTGTTAAAACCCCAACATTAAATAATGCGGTCTATCCACAGGTGTTTGACACCACATTAAAGTTTGAGAAAAATCTAAGTGTACTTGACCTTATTTTTAATCTTGGACCAGAGGCTAAAGACTACTTGGTGTCACTATAAGAACCCATATTGCTAAACTTGCGTATTCGAGAGTTTACCAATTTTTTGCAACTCAACTCCGATAGTTCTTTAATGTTTTTCTTTAGCTCCGTTTTTAATGTCTTAAACATTGCTTCTGGGTCATTGTGAGCACCACCAAACGGTTCAGGTATAATACCGTCTATTAGTTTGTTGGCCAACATTTTATCAGATGTTAGGCTGAGCACATCTGCTGCCTTTTCCTTGTAATCCCAACTACGCCAAAGAATAGAAGAGCAACTCTCTGGTGATATTACAGAGTACCACGTATTTTCTAACATAAGCACTCTGTCACCTACTCCAATACCTAACGCACCTCCACTGGCTCCTTCTCCTATCACAACACAAATAATAGGCACTTTGAGTGTAGCCATAACCATTAAGTTTTTGGCAATTGCCTCACCCTGTCCACGTTCTTCTGCCTCTAGCCCGGGGAATGCGCCTGGTGTATCTATCAAGCATACTACGGGTAAATCAAATTTCTCTGCCATCTGCATAAGGCGAAGTGCCTTGCGGTACCCTTCTGGATTTGGCATACCAAAATTTCGGTACTGTCGCTCTTTGGTAGTACGTCCCTTCTGCTGACCGATAATCATTACATTAATGTTATCTATAGTAGCAAGTCCTCCCACCATGGCTTTGTCGTCTCCAAAATTTCTATCGCCGTGTAGCTCAACAAAATTTTTGGAAATAGCGTTGATATAATCCAAGGTATAGGGTCTCTCTGGGTGTCTAGATATTTGCACTCGTTGCCAACCAGAAAGGTCTTTGTACAACTCTTTCTTTTCGTTATTTATCTTTTTAGCGAGCTGAGCAACGGTGTCACTCATATCCACTTGGCCCTTGCTGTGGGTCTCCTGAGCCTTTTCTAATTGCTCTATTAACTCCTCGAGCGGTTTTTCAAAATCTAACAATGTAGCCATAAGCTTGCTTTTATTATGAAAGGCAAAAGTATAAATCTAAATGGAAAAGGTTAAAATAGTTTTAACACTAAAGTCACATAAACGAAAAAGTCCCGCCGTTAGGCGAGACTTCATTGTAAATTGGCGGTCCGGACGGGACTCGAACCCGCGACCCCCTGCGTGACAGGCAGGTATTCTAACCAACTGAACTACCGGACCAAGATTGTAACGTGTCGAAACATAATACGACCTCCCTTTTTAAGGAGTGCAAATATAGACGCAGTTCGGATACAGCAAATTCTTTTTTTACTTTTTTTCGGCCAGACAAAAGACCCTACCATCTCTAAGCTGATAGGTCTCCTTACTTTCGGGACATTTCGCAATACCATTGGCACCAAATTGTAGTCTATGACCACGTTTACTCATCCAGCCTATGGGTCTACCTGGGTTCCCAACCACAAGAGCGTAGGGTAGTACTTTCTCAGTGATAACAGTCCCTGCACCAATGAAGGAGAACTCTCCCAAATCATGGCCACATACAATGGTAGCGTTTGCTCCTATGCTTGCACCTTTTCTTACTATCGTCTCCAAATACTCGTCCTTTCTGATGATCGCACTGCGCGGGTTCATCACATTGGTAAAAACGACACTGGGGCCAATGAAAACGTCATCTTCACACGTTACTCCAGTATAGATACTTACATTATTTTGCACCTTTACATTGTTACCCAAAACTACCTTTGGGCTAACAACAACATTCTGACCTATGTTACAATTATTGCCTAGTATACTATTGGGCATTATATGACTAAAGTGCCATATTTTGGTGCCTTTTCCTATGGTACAGCCATCGTCTATAACGGCAGTTTCGTGTGCAAAGTAGCTCATGCTATTTAATTGAATTCTTTTGGATGTGCGTATTTATAAAGATGCTCTTCCGGTAAATTTTTAAAATAATCGTACGTTATTTTCAACCCTTCCTCTCTACTTATAGTAGGCTCCCATTTCAATATGTCTATAGCTCTTGATATATCGGGCTTACGTTGTTTTGGGTCGTCCTTTGGCAAGTCTTGAAAGACTATTTTCTGGTTTGTACCTGTGAGTGAGATGATCTCTTTTGCAAAGTCTAAGATACTAATCTCATCCGGATTCCCAATGTTTACTGGCTGAGCATAGTCACTCTGCAGCAAGCGATAGATGCCCTCTACTAGATCTGCTACATAACAAAAGCTTCGTGTTTGACTGCCATCACCGAATATCGTAATATCCTCTCCACGTAGAGCTTGACCGATAAAGGCCGGCAGAGCTCGTCCATCATTAAGTCGCATTCTTGGTCCATAGGTATTAAAAATACGTACTATTCTAGTCTCCACACCGTGAAAAGTGTGATACGCCATAGTCATTGCCTCTTGAAATCGTTTAGCCTCGTCATACACTCCACGCGGACCAACAGGATTTACATTCCCCCAGTAATCCTCATTTTGAGGGTGCACTACCGGATCTCCATATACTTCTGAAGTAGATGCAATTAACATCCGCGCTCCTTTTGCTAGTGCCAGCCCAAGGCAATTATGGGTACCAAGGCTCCCTACTTTAAGAGTTGGTATAGGTATCTTGAGATAGTCTATAGGACTAGCAGGCGAGGCAAAATGAAGGATGTAATCTAACTCTCCAGGAACATGGATATACTTAGAAACGTCATGATGATAAAAATGAAAATGCTCAAGAGGCATTAGATGCTCTATATTTTTCATATCTCCTGTGATAAGATTATCCATGGCAATCACCTCGTAGCCTTCTTTTATAAATCGATCGCACAAGTGCGAACCCAAAAATCCTGCTCCACCTGTAATTAATATTCTTTTCATTTCTTCTCTGTTTTATATTATTTAGAACCTATGCAAAAATAGCTGTAGCCTAATTCTCCCATCTCTATTCTATCGTATACATTTCTGCCGTCAAAGACCAACTTCCTATTCATCTTCTGAGACACTACATCCCAATCTGGCAATTTAAATTCTGACCATTCTGTTACCAGTAATAGTGCATCTGCTTTGTCCACGGCGTCATACGGATCTTCTACATAATCAATTTTATCGCCAATCAGGTGCTTTGTTTCTGGCATGCTCACCGGATCGTAGGCTATAACTTTACCCCCTGCTGCTACTATCTTGTCTATCAATACCAGTGATGGAGCTTCTCTCATATCATCGGTATTTGGTTTAAAAGACAACCCCCACATAGCAAAGGTCTTACCATGAAGATCCAAACCTAAATGATTGGTTATCTTATTGAATAAAACAGATTTTTGTGCATCATTCACTTCCTCCACTGCTTCGAGGATACGCATGGTGTACGTATTATCTCTAGCCGTTTTTATCAATGCTTTTACATCTTTAGGGAAACAGCTACCCCCGTAACCTATACCAGCATATATGAAACGTGAGCCAATGCGGGGATCACTGCCAATGCCTCGTCTTACAGCATTTACGTCTGCACCCATTATTTCACACAGATTAGCAATATCATTCATAAAACTGATACGAGTAGCCAACATTGCGTTTGCAGCATACTTGGTCATCTCTGCACTTGGAATATCCATAAATATAAGAGGGTGTCCATTCATGATGAATGGTTTATACAACTTACCCATTGTCTCCTGAGCTTTCTCCGTATCTACACCCACTACGATTCTATCCGGTTTCATAAAATCATCTATAGCTGCTCCTTCTTTTAAAAATTCTGGATTGCTCGCTATATCAAAGGCTAGATCCACGCCTCTCTTATCTAACTCTGTTTGTACAGCACTACGTACTTTCTCAGCGGTCCCCACTGGAACGGTGCTCTTCGTCACTACCACTCCATAGCTATTCATGTGTTCCCCTATTTGTGAAGCTACTTTCAAAACATACTGTAAATCTGCACTACCATCCTCTCCTGGAGGAGTTCCTACAGCAATAAAGGCAACATCTGCACCTGAAATACTTGAAGAAAGGTCAGTACTAAAATGAAGTTTCCCTTTCTTATAATTTCTAGCGACCATAGTATCTAATCCTGGCTCGTATATTGGCATTATTCCCTCTTTCAAACCAGATATCTTCTTGGCGTCTATGTCTACACACGTCACGTCAGTTCCTACCTCAGCCAGGCAAGTTCCTGTTACTAGTCCTACATACCCCGTACCTACTACTGTTATTTTCATTGCTTTAATCCTTATAGATGCAAAGATATTCAATGATTTGTTTAGGCATTGCCTTTTTTGGTAAAGCCATTCGGACACAGCTAAAATTGTACAGTCATTCCACATTTATGGTGTTAATTTGCGATTGATGAAAAAGTGGATTTATCTCGTAGTGCTAATATTCTCCTCTCAGATACAGGCTCTAGCACAGTCAGATATGAAAACCAACCAAGGATTTCTATTTGTACCACATGTGGCATACAACGTAGCAGGTGGAGACCTAAAAAATCGTTTCCAAAATTTTGCTTCCATTGGTCTAGGAGTAGATTATAAGTTCAAAAACAACATCATACTAGCGTTAGATTATGATTGGTTCTTTGGCGACAATGTAAAAGACCTTGGTATCTTTAGTAATATAGGTGGTCCAAGTGGTACTATAATAGACGAAAATGGAGATTTTGCAGTAATACAACTCAACATGAAAGGGAACTACGCGACGGGGAATATTGGGTACCTGATTAACCTACCAAAACATGAGCCTAACACTGGCTTACTCCTTTCTGTAGGTGCAGGCATAATGCAACATCGCATAGATATTGTATCGTCTCAAGTAACTATACCGCAAGTAAACAATGGATACGAAGAGGGTTACGATCAACTAACTTACGGATTTTCTACAAAGCAATATGTTGGATACCAATACCTTACAGAAAAAAATAAGTACCACTTTAGAGTTGGGATAGAATTCAATCAAGGATTTACGCAAGGTCGTAGAACATGGGACTACAATGCAAATAAATCAGGGCTACAAAAGCGGTTTGACTCAACAATCGCTTTCAAAATGGGACTGGTAGTACCTGTGTTTACCAAAAAATCAGAGGATGAAGAATTTTTTATAGACTAAAGCTTTGTTTCGGATACTCTACATAATAATAACTTACATAGCCAGACTATTGCTACCTGTAGCAGGTCTCTTTGTTAAAAAGGCTAAGACCTTTAATCAAGAAAGGAAAAACAGCCAAAAAGTGCCCATAGCCAAGAAAAAGTACTGGATACACTGCGCATCTCTTGGTGAATATGAGATGGCCATTCCCATTATTAGTGAACTGCTTAAAAGTAATTTGTTAGATGATATTCTCATTACCTTTTTCAGTCCAAGTGGATACACACAAGCCATAAAAGGACCACACTCCAGCAGTATAATGTACTTGCCGATAGATCAGCTATCACTCGTGAAGCAGTTTTATAAAGACTACGCTCCACAAAAAGCCATTTTTATTCGCTATGACTTTTGGTTCAACTTTATACATGAAGGTCAGAGACGGGGTATTGACTTCTACCTCATAAACGGTAGATTTCAAGGAGATCATTTTATACTAACCACAAGTGGCAAACCTTACTTGAGACTAATCAAGAACTTCAAAAAAATATATACCTCTGATGAGGCAAGTGCGAAAATACTAAACACGCATACCGTTGCAGCAGAGTTTAGCGGAGATACCCGATATGATCGTGTTGCTGAGATAGTGAATTCAGCCCCAGAGTATCCAGACATCGCAGATTTTATAGGCTCTCGGAAACTTCTAGTAGTTGGCTCATCTTGGGAAGAAGAAGAAGAGCTCATACATCAACTTTTGCAAGATAAACCACAAAATCTTGCCATACTCATTGTACCTCACGATATAAAACGTAGCGACAAAATAGTTGCACAGCTAAAACCATATTCTCCTAAGAAATATACCGAACAAGATTTCTCATTGGCAGACGATGTGTTGATAGTCAACACTATAGGTATGCTATCAGGTTTATACCGTTATGCAGACTTTGCACTTGTAGGCGGAGGATTTAGTGGAGCTCTGCACAATATATTAGAACCTGCAGTTTGGGGATGCCACTTATTCTTTGGACCTCGAACCCAAAAATTTCCGGAAGCGCAAAACTTTGTAGAAGCAGGTTTTGCTCATAAGATAGAGTCTGCTGAAAAATGGATCGATCTGCTAAGTAATTTGTTACATACCGAGGATGCACTAACAACAAATAAAACGAAAGCTAAAGTATACTGTGAATCAATGATGGGCTCTACTTCTCACATATCTCAAGACATCGGTTAAGACTCAATTATTATTCATTTGCTTACTGCCCATGGGCAGCTATCGCATAACGTTCTAACATGCTTTTTTGTAAAATAGGGAACTAGGGCACTCTTATTGTAATACCTAGACTATGAAATCCTTTTTGCCCAGTTTTTTACTGGTCTTTCTATTTGCCTCTTGCCAGAAAGAAGACTTGCGAGCATATGATTTTGCTTTTGACTACACTACAAGCAAAAACCATGGCAATGCTGATCTGATGATTGGTACGATAACCAACGTATCGTCTACTCCAGCCAACACAGTTTCTATAAGAATAGACAGATACACCGATTTTAATCTGGTACAAGACCCCATCATTATCCACATAGACAAACAACTATTTCAGAACGATACCGCACACTTTTTATTTGAATCTAGTACGCAGATAAAACGAGTAGAGATCACAGTAGTAGATGTGAAATAAAATCGCAGCATACGTGCGTAAACACTCTACGGAAGACTAAGAAGGTCGAATAGTGCTGATTACTTTAAGCTAACCGTTACAATACCGTCTACTTTAGCTACTTGAGTAATGTCGTGCTTTGCAAGCCCTTTTAGCGCTTTGTCCCACTGTTTACCACTTAATTCTATGCGTGTTTTTAAGTCGCTTATTTCCAATGTACCATCATTTTGTTCTAGTACATCTTGTACAGCTTTTTCGTTCTCTGTGAGTTCTACTACTTTTACCTTTTTCTCAGGACGCATCTGTGGAAAGAAGAGCACTTCCTGTATACTAGTATTATTAGTAAGAAGCATTACTAGCCTATCTATACCAATACCAATACCCGCTGTAGGTGGCATGCCATATTCTAGTGCAGTAAGAAAATCTTCATCTATAAACATAGCCTCATCGTCACCGCGCTCCATGAGTTTTACTTGTTCCTCAAATCGCTCACGCTGATCTATGGGATCATTCAACTCACTATAGCAGTTAGCTATCTCTTTTCCGTTGATAATCAACTCGAAACGTTCTGTAAGCTCTGGGTTATCTCTATGCTTTTTGGTGAGCGGAGACATGCTAATTGGGTAATCCATAATGAAGGTAGGCTGGATAAGTAAGTGCTCCACTTTCTCGCCAAATATCTCATCAATTAGTTTACCACTGCCCATATTCTCGTCTACGTCTGCCCCTAGTTCTTTGGCCGTTTTACGCAGCTCATCTTCACTCATAGTGCTACAGTCTATACCTGTGTATTTCTCTATAGCCCCAAAAATAGTGAGTCTTTCGAATGGTTTACCAAAATCAATAGTATTGTCTCCAAAAACGACCTCAGAAGTATGATTGACATCTACAGCAATTTGGCGAAGCATCTTCTCCGTCATATCCATCATCCACATGTAGTCTTTATACGCTACATACAGCTCCATCTGGGTGAATTCTGGATTGTGTGTGCGGTCCATCCCTTCATTTCTGAAGTCTTTAGCAAACTCGTACACACCCTCAAAACCGCCTACTATAAGCCGTTTTAGATAAAGCTCATTGGCTATTCTAAGGTAAAGTGGAATATCTAATGCATTGTGGTGAGTAATAAACGGACGTGCCGCTGCACCACCAGGTATAGCCTGTAAAATAGGCGTCTCTACTTCCATATACCCTTTGGTATTCAAGAAATTACGCATACTCGCTACGGCCCTAGTACGTTTCACAAATGTCTCGCGTACTTGTGGGTTTACAATTAAATCTACATAGCGTTTTCGGTATCGTTGCTCAGGGTCGGTAAATGCATCGTACACTTTACCATCTACCTCTTTTGGCATTGGAAGCGGATTAAGTGATTTGCTAAGAACGGTTAGCTCTTTTACATTGATAGAAAGCTCACCGGTCTGTGTTCGAAATACATTCCCTTTCACACCAATGATATCACCAATGTCGAGAATTTTTTTAAATACTTCGTTGTACATTGATTTATCATCACTTGGACACAACTCATCCCTATTGAAGTAGGCTTGTATACTTCCTTGCTCGTCTTGTATTTCGGCAAAACTTGCTTTACCCATAATACGGCGACGCATCATGCGGCCCGCAAATGAAATGTTTTCAAATTTCTCGGGGTTATCGTCAAACTGTTTACTTATTTCAACACTCGAAAAATCCTTAGCATATACGTCTGCTGGATAAGGATTTACCCCCATAGCTCTTAGTTTATCAAGGGCTTGTCTTCGTTGAATTTGTTGCTCGTTTAACTCCATTAGTTTTAAAATGACTGCAAATATAATTTTTAGGAGAGTCAGATTACTGTTATTTACTGCAAAATGGAGCAACTTATTATTGGTCTGAGTGGTCTAGTCTGCACTTGTACGTTTATTTTTGCTATCAGATGTTAAAAAAAGGTTTGGTAATCTACGTTATGTGCTTTGCAACTTTATGCATAGCACATGGGCCAATTCAGCAACAAGATACAACCAAGTCTGGCTATGAGTTTGTGCCCAATGTAGGGCAGTGGCACCCTGCTATTCGATACAAAGCAGCCATACCATATGGTAATCTATTCCTCGAAAGTGATGCGCTACACTACTTGCTTACTAACCCAAGAGATTACGATAGAGTGAGCCAGTGGAAACACGATAATCCTACAAAACATACCGACGAATCTTTAGGGATGCATAGTGTTCGAATGCGGTTTTTAGGAATGGAATATGCCCCAAAGCTAAAAGCAGAAAACACGTTAGAACGCTATTACAACTATTACGTTGGGAATAATCCTGCTAATTGGGCCAGTAAGGTGCACCCGTCTGTTCAGGTAAATTATCAAGAAATATATCCCGGTGTTAACTTGGAAATTCTGGGGCAACAAGGATTAAAGTATCAATGGCGAATAAGCAACCCTACAAAAAAAAAGATAGCCAGTATACAAATAGCCGTAGAAGGAGCCAATCGTATTGCTCTAAAAAACGGTCAAGTAATTATAGAAACTACCTGTGGTAGCATAACAGATGATCGTCTTTTTGTTTATCAGCAGATAGACGACGCTGTAGTTGAGGTAAATGCTAGGTATACGTTGACTGACAGTGTAATAGGATATGAAATATTGGGAGCTATCAATCCTGAATACCCATTGATTATAGACCCCAAACTTATTTTTTCTACCTACTCAGGGTCATTTGCAGACAACTTTGGTTTTACGGCAACCTTTGATAGTGAGGGAAGTTTATATGCCGCAGGAATTGCTCAAGAGATCCCCAACCTAAATCAGTTTTACCCAGTCACATCTGGCGCATTTGATACAGAATACAACGGTGGAGCTGGCACCACTCCCGCAGGCTTGTTATGCGATGTCACTATCTCCAAATATGATAGTGCTGGAAGTGCATTACTCTGGGCCACATACATAGGTGGTGCTCAGAATGAATTCCCACACAGCTTAGTAGTAGACCGAAATGATGATTTGATCATCTTAGGAACCACCTTTTCTGCAAACTTCCCCGTTGACAGCCTTGGTTATGATACGACTCATGGAGGAGGTGCAGATATTTTTGTCTCAAAAATAAGTAGTGATGGTACATCGCTACTGGGAAGTACTTTCATAGGCGGTAGTCTAAATGATGGACTAAATCAAAATCCTAGTTTACGCTCCATGTACGCAGATGATTTCAGAGGAGATATTATCACCGATGACGACAACCACATTTTTGTAGCTACGACATCCCTATCGGGAGATTTGCCGACAGTAAACGCAATACAAAGCACAAAAGGGACGGCATACGATGGATACCTATTTGAACTTTCTCCCGATATTCACACACTTAATTGGGCTACCTTTTTAGGGGGTAATGGCAGCGATGCTTTCTACAGCATTAAACTCGATCAAAAAGACAATATCTATGTTGGCGGCGGAACAACAAGCGATAACTTGCCGGCTACGGATACAGCTATAGGACCAGTATTTATTGGCGCTACAGATGGAGTTATTGCCATATTGGACAAAAACACAAAACAGCTCAAAAAACTAACCTACTGGGGAACAGAGGAATACGATCAAATCTATTTTATTGATAGAGATACAGAAGGTAGAATATACGCAACAGGGCAAACCGCTGGTTCCATCATAAAAACAGCTGATGTATATGGTCAAAGCAATAGAGGGCAATTTCTATTTCGGATAGATACCTTACTACAGAACCAAGATTTTGTTACCACATTTGGCAACGCCATCAATACACCAAATTTAGCCCCGAGTGCTTTTTTAGTTGATGTCTGCGGCCACATTTATTTTTCTGGCTGGGGGAGTAATGTAGACCCGGCAGATCCTACCACTATACCTGGCTCTACTCAAGGATTAATCGTAAGTGATGATGCAGAGCAAAGCACTACGGATAATCAAGATTTTTATGTGATTGTGTTTGGTAAAGACGCAAAGGACTTACTGTATGCAACCTATTTTGGAGGGAATGTTACCGGCGATCATGTAGATGGAGGTACGAGTAGATTTGACAAGCGTGGAGTCATGTATCAAAGTGTCTGCGGTAGTTGTCCCCCTAGCACAGACGGTCAGCTAAAAGAAGTTAGTGATTTTCCGACTACGCCAGGAGCTGCATTTGAAAACAATAAAAGTGTACGATGTTCCAATGTATCATTTAAAATAGACTTACAGATACGGTCAGCAGTTATTTCAGATTTTGTGGCTGCACCTGTCCTAGGATGTGCACCACACAGCGTTCAGTTTACTAGCACCAGTGTGTTGGGTAGGTCATTTTTATGGGATTTTGGTGATGGGAACACTGCGACAGAACTAAACCCTTTGCACACATTCCTAGAACCAGGAAAGTACACTGTTTCTCTCACTGTAACTGATACTGGAACCTGTAATATGGTCTCAACCTATGAGCGTATAATTGAGGTACTAGACCAAAGTATTGCAGCGTTTGAAGCCGACTTTGAAGGGTGCAGTAATACGTTGACCTTAACGAATCAATCAGAAGGTGCGTTTTCCTACCGTTGGGACTTTGGTGATGGAAATTCATCTTCAGAAGCCAATCCAAAATACCAATATGAAGAAGCAGGAAATTACACCATAAGCTTATTTGTCAATGAAAACACCTTGTGCTCAGACCAGACGTACCGTGGGGTCAATATAGACAGTAAAGTAATTCCCACAATTAAGCTATACAACGTATTCACACCAAATGGAGATGGTGTAAATGATTGCTTTAGTATGGATGGCGATTTCTTAGAGTGTAAGGATTATCTTTTGAAAATATACAACCGCTGGGGGGAGCTTGTTTTCAGTACCCCGAATCCAAAAGAATGCTGGAGAGGCAATCATATGAAGCAAAAAAACATACTCCCTAGTGGTACCTATTTTTATCTTCTATACCTGGGGAAAAACGTACAGGAACCTATATCAGGCATAGTTGAATTAATTAAGGATTAATCCATTTGCATCTGATTATTTATACCATGAGATTATTTACTGTTATAGCTTACCTTATTACTTGTTCAATTAATGTATTTCCGCAAATAACTGAAGTCATTATAGATGACACTGGCAACCCCAATGAACCAAGCGTCTGTTTCTCTGAAAATAGGGACAGCCTGCTGTATGTTGCGGCTAACATTACCAATTTTTACACCATAAACACCTCCAACGGAATCATTCGTAAGCAAAAAGCAAGCTCCCCGCTAGGAGTATATGGCGACCCTGTATTGCATTGGGCAAAGTCATCCTTGTACTACACACATCTCTCTAAAACACCAAAAAAAGACTATGGAGATTGGTTCGATAGAATAGTCGTTCAACGCATAGACAGTGCACATCCTTGGAAGGAGAAATCCTATAGCCTTGGTTACAATAAAGGCAAAATGCAAGATAAGCCGTGGTTAAGTTCGGATGATTGGTCCGTAAAATACCAAAACAATATTTATGTAACGTGGACAGAGTTTGACAAATACGGCAGCAGTGACCCAACTGACCACTCACGGATACGTTTTGCGGCACTCAACTCAAAGAATGATAGTTTTAGTCAGGCGATTACGATTTCAGATACCGTCGGAAATTGTGAAGATGGTGATAACACCTTAGAAGGGGCCACAACTGCTGTAGATGCTTCGGGAAACCTTTATGCTGTTTGGGCAGGTCTCGGCAATATTTACTTTGACCAAAGCAATGATGGCGGAAAAACGTGGGGCCAAGATCGTATAGTAGCCCTCCAAGTAAAAGGATGGGACATGGACATGCCGAATATAATGAGGGCCAATGGTATGCCCTTCTTAGTAGCTGATAAGATACGAGAGAGTCTCTATATTTGCTGGGCAGATGAACGAAATGGTAATGCAGATATATGGCTACTCGCCAGTAAAGATCTGGGCAAAACGTGGAGTGAGCCTATTCTGCTAAACTTAGACAAAACAAACACACACCAGTACTTTCCCAATATGGCTGTCGATGAACACACCGGAGATGTTCATGTTGCCTACTATGACTTTAAAACCAGCCCCACCAACACGTTCTACACCATAAGTCTTGCTACATACACAACAGATGGCAAAGTCACCAATGCACAACTAACCCCATTTGTAACCGCTCTGCCCGGCAAAAAGGTGTTTTATGGCGATTACCTCGATTTAGCATTGTATAACGACCAACTGGCAGTAGCATACACCGCCTATGACCTTAGCCAAAAAACAGAAATAAAGCTAGTGACAGAAGCGACAATAAGTAACGGAATTTTTAGTAAATTGGCTATAAACAATACCGTGGCAATAGTCCGCAATAGTGATACCGCTCAAATAATTCTCAATGTAGAGCACCCGCACAAAACTAAAATGGTAATTCACGTAGAAAAAAACGGAAAGAAAAGTAAGCACTCATACAAAGCCCTATACCGGGGCTCAAACACCAGCTGGGACCACATACTTGGAGTTATAAATATTGAGCCTGAAGCCCATATATATCGTATAAAATACCGGATAAGAGACCTAGCGGTACGAAACGTTTACAGACGTAAGATTCAGCTAAATTGATATTGATTTACCCTTGCCTTAACTAGGGTAATTACACTCCTTATATTTCCTTTGCCTTTTCAGGTCAAATCAACGTAATTTGCACACTATTTTTTAACGACGAAAAGAATGTCAGATAAATACAACAAAGAAGAACCAAGTGTCCTACAAAAAATCCAAAACCAGACAGGTTGCCTATTCTTGGTAATAGGTGCAGCTATGCTCGCTTTTGTGCTCACAGATTTAGTAAGTAGCGGAAGCAGTATTTTTGGATCAACCGAAAATTCAGTAGGTAGTATAAACGGGAATCCTGTTTCGTACGAAGAGTTTAACAGCACCTACGAGGGAATGAAGCAACAATTGGTTCAAAACAACCCCGGCATCACCATAGACGAGGCTATAGCTGAGCAATACAGAACTCAAGCGTGGAACTCGCTAATAGAAGCCAAGACCATACAACCTCAATACGAGCAACTTGGTATTTCTGTAAGCCCGGCAGAACTTGAAGATCTAACCGTAGGCGCAAACACCCACCCACAAATACAGCAATCTTTCAGAGATCCTGAGAGTAACCAATTTGACAAGCAGCGACTTATTCAGTTTCTAAAGCAGGATATAAACGAAAATCCACAAGCAAGACAGAGTTGGACCACGTTCCAAGAGCAATTTACCACAGGTTTAATAGCTGAGAAGTACCGCAACTTGGTTTCAAGTTCGTATTACACCACTGACTTAGAGGCTCGCATTAGAGGTAAAGAGACTGAACAAACCGTAAATGCGTCAATTGTGAGCTTACCTTATGCCCAAATAGCAGATTCCAATATTTCAGTTTCTAATGCCGAAATACTAGCGTATGCCAAACAACATAAAAGCAAATACGTACAACAAGCCAGCAGAGATATAGAATACATCAAATTGGATGTCGTTCCTTCTACGAAAGACTCGGTTGGTATGATTGAATGGGCAGGAGAAACAATAGAGAAGTTTTCTAATACAAAGAACGATTCTGCCTTTGTTAGCATCATGGGTAGCGAAACTCCTTTCAACCCAGCTTTTCAAGTAAGAGGTTCATTCTCCCCCGAAGTTGAAAATAGAATTTTTGATGAAGAAGCGGGTAAAGTTGTAGGTCCGTTCGAACAAAACGGAGTGTACAGTGTAGTTAAAGTATTGGATTTTGGTTCAGACTCTCTGCGTTCTGTTAGAGGGAGTCATATTCTCTTTTCAGTAGCCGGAACAGATACTGCTGATGCGGAGACGGAGGCTAGAGAAGTGTTAGCTAAGATAAAAAAAGGGACAACTACTTTTTCTGCTCAAGCATCATCAAGAAACTTTGATGCTACCAGAGCCACTGGTGGAGATATGGGCTGGATAAGGGAAAAATCGGGAAAATACCCCAAAAGACTTGTAAACCGGCTTATGACCTCAAGACAGGGGAACTACATAATCGTTAGAAGTAATAGAGGTGTTCACTTAGCCAAAACTACATCTGCTGTAAGTCGCAAAACTGTAAAAGTGGCAATTGTAGACCAACGTATATTTCCAAGCACGGCAACAGACGGTGCATTCTACAAAAAAGCTGGCGAATTTCTCGGTAAAGTGAATGGAGAGCAGAGTTTTGAAGAAGTTGCAGAAAGTATGGGACTTGGTAAGCGTGTAGCGAACAAGATAACAGAAGAAAATAGAACTATCCCGAACATAACCGAATCTGATAAAATAGCAGAATGGTTGTTTAATTCCTCTACCGAAGAAGGCAGTGTTTCTGGTGTAATAGATGTAGACGGAAGTCTTGTCGTAGCTAGGGTTTCTAAGATAAGAGAAGAAGGTATACCAAATGCCGAAGACCTACGTGGTGAAATAGAGATTATCATCAAGAACCAAAAGAAAGCAGAAATCCTACTGCCTAGAATGAATGCAGCTTTGGCAACAGCCGAAACAGCAGATGAATTGAGTAACGCTTTGAACGCTGTGATAACACCAGTACCTGCTGCTTCTTTTAATACAGGCAGCCTTCCTAATATAGGCCAAGATTACAAGATCATAGGAAGTATACTGGGTACTCCAGTAGGAAAACACTCCAATGCAATAGAAGGAACAACCGGTGTAGCAGTGGTGTTTGTAAACAACGCAAATGAATACGACGCCGAGAGCCTTGATTCACTCAAGGATCAGATGCAACGAACGTCTGCACAGAATACACAAGGAGGAAACGAAGTACAAGCCGCACTTATCAAGAAGGCCGAGGTAAAAGATCAACGTTACAAATTCTACAACTAGGACGCTATTGCTTTCGCGTTTTAACCAAATAACATATACAAAGGTGGGGACAGGTCCCCACCTTTGTTTTTTACATGGTTTTTGTGAAGACTCCAGGATTTGGGAGCCTCTCATAACCGCGTTTGCCAAAACGCACACCTGCATAGCAATAGACCTTCCTGGTTTTGGCGCTAGCACATCTATCCCTTTTACGACTATCCCTGAAGTGGTCAAACAGATTAAAAATCTACTAGACTACGAAAACGTGGAACAACCTATACTTTTAGGTCATTCGCTTGGCGGTTATATTGTCGCAGAATACATACACCAATACCCCAGCAGCCTAGCTGCTGCTGCATTTATCCACTCTACCACCTATGCAGATAACAGCATTAAAAAAGAGAATAGGCTCAAGTCCATAAATTTCATTAATACGTATGGTACCTCCGAGTTCTTTCGCATCTTCATGTCAGGCCTCGTAGCTTCTTCCCATAGGGCACGACTAAGAGAAAATTTGACGGCTATGGTGAATGCTACACCTACGGCATCTGTTATAGCTGGATTGCACGCTATGAGAGATAGGAAGGACCGCAGCAGTGTCCTAGACACATTTGATAAGCCCGTCTTACTATTGCGTGGAGAAGAAGACCCCTACTACCAAGCGAAGGAAATATATGGACAAGCAGCAAAATGCCAAGCAGCACAAATAGGTAACTTGACCAATGTGGGTCACCTCAGTATGCTAGAAGACCAAAAAAAATGCCTCACTGAAGTGAAGCATTTTATTGAATTTGTTGCTGCGGTGCGCTAGTTGCCAGATAATACCCACAAAAGAAAGTATTATTCACTGCACTTATTTTATCCTAGTCCATTCACTGGTTTTGCCTAAGAACGGCATACCCAGAACAAAGCCTCTCAGATACAAATTTTTCTTATCGTCTCCTTCAAAGTACATATATCCATCATACGTTTTACCATCTGTCGGATTATAGATGGTTCCATCATTCCACTCATTTTCGTCAGCATCCCATGTAAAACCTTTAGCTATGACCATACCAAGACGATCTCTATCCCTAAGCTCTTCGTTTGAATTTTCCGGATCCTTTTTGGGATTTCCACTCGCGTCATTTGGCTCAACCAAATATTCTATTTTGCCATAGTATTTGCCATTCTTAGCCTTGTACATGCGTATGTGTGCCGTTTTTTCAGCATTCCAATACGTGCCTTTTATGTCATCTGCAGTTAGTCCGTTTATCATTACTGCACTCGCAATTGTCACTACACTTAACACTAGTGCAGCTAAAGTAAATCTTTTCATCATTCTATTTTTTTATTTATTCCGATTCAATTATAAACAATCTTAGCCAAATGGATTCACACCTGTGCATAGATTTTTTGAGAGTACATACAATACCGTACTTTATTTGCAGTTATAAACTCATTGATGAAACCAATACTTACGGCACTCCTACTCTTATTTTTTGCAAACACGTATGCACAAACAGCAGCTGAATTGCTCATTCAAGCAAATCGAGCTACACTAGAAAGAGAATACAGTAAAGCCTTGATCCTTTACAGTAAATACATTGTGCTAAATCCAGCTGATTTTAGAGGCTATTTCAATAGAGGTACAACAGAGTTTAATGCTGGGAAATACGCAGATGCGACAAGAGATTTCACTAAAACATTAACACTAAACCCAATATACAGAGAGGCATACTACTACCGAGGCCTCTGCCAAGTAGAGCTAAAGCAATACGATGCCGCTATAAAGGACTACACCTACATACTTTTAGATAACCCAAGAAGCGTCCCTTTCCTAAAGGTTAGGGCAGATGCACACAATGCCAATGGAGATGAAGTACTAGCATTAGCTGACCTCGACGTTGCCATCCGCATAGACAACCTATCCGGGGATCTCTACAAAAGAAGAGCGGAGCTTAAGGTAGAAATGAAGGACATAAACGGAGCCCTACGCGACTATAGCTCGGTAGAAAAATTGCTACCCAAGTACAAAATGGTTCACTACATTAAAGGAAATTTATACCTCCAAATAGACGAAACAGAATTTGCGTGTGAAGAGTACCAAAAGGCACTGGACCACCATATAGTAGTTGCCGAGCGTTCGCATTATGAAAATTGTAACCCTTAACGTTACCGAATCAAGCCAATAAAAAGGTCAATACCAAGCAAGTAACACCCTGTTCAATGGCTTTACCCACAAAACCGTAAATTTGCAGAGCGTATGATTAACCTTAAATTTTCCAGACTACCGAAGTACCGTAAGTTCAATTACACGCCTGTTTTCTATGATGAAGCCAAAGAAGAACTTCACTCAAGGGTAGATGATATTAAGAGAGAAATGGGAGAAGAAGCGCGTTCTAAAGATGATGTGAAGGACCATATACGTCGTGCTTACAAAGCCAAGCAGACAAGTAATAGGTATGGTACAGCGCCCGGCCACAAATTGTATGTAGCACGTATAGCGGCTATTGCTATTATTCTAACGGTTATTTTCTATTATCTCTGGGATTCTAATCTTCTAAAAATTATCTTCGAAGGCTTGTCTCAATAAGCTCGAATAGATGCCTGGAATTATACAATTACTACCCGAAAGCACCGCCAATCAGATAGCCGCGGGAGAGGTAGTACAACGCCCCGCATCTGTGGTAAAAGAACTGCTCGAAAATGCGGTAGATGCTGGGTCCACAGAAATCAAACTTTTTATTAAAAATGGAGGCTGTACCCACATCCAAGTAGATGATAACGGGACAGGCATGAACGCATTTGATGCCAGAATGTGCTGGGAACGGCATGCCACCTCTAAGATAACAAAGGCAGGCGATTTATATAATTTGAACACCCTCGGTTTTAGGGGCGAAGCGCTAGCCAGTATAGCGTCAGTAAGCGAGGTAGAAATGCGAACCAAGAGTGGAGAAGAAAGTGTGGGTACACGTATAGTCATAAATGCAGGTACAGTAGAAACACAAGAAAATACAGCAACCAACCAAGGTACCTCAATCACCGTAAAGAATCTCTTTTATAACATACCTGCTCGCAAGAATTTCCTAAAAAGTATAGCGGTAGAAACCAAGCATATTTTTGAAGAATACCAGCGAATAGCTTTAGCATACCCTGCACTAAGTTTCGAATTTTACAACCAAGACAAAAACCTATCTAAACTAAGAGGTGGCAACCTAAAACATAGAATTGCAGATCTTTTCAGCGTAAAAGAAGAAAACCTTATCGATGCCAGCGAACAAACAGAAATAGTAGGTATAACTGGGTACATAGGCTCCCCTACAATAGCCAAACGCACCAGAGGAAGTCAATACCTATTTGCCAACGGAAGATTCATTAAAGATGCCTACCTAAACCATGCAATAAGCTCTGCATATGGTAGTTTGCTAGAGGAAAAAACGTATCCGTTCTTTGTCCTGTTTCTGAATGTAGATCCCGGAAAAATAGACGTAAACATTCACCCAACAAAACATGAGGTAAAATTTGAGGATGGCAGACATGTATATACGCTACTGCAGAGTGTTATCAAAAAAACCTTAGGTGTACATTTTGTAATGCCTACACAAGCTCAGTTGCACAATGCCACAGAGCCTCCATTGCATCGCGAGTATAATCCTAGTCTTAAAACAACGGAGCCAAATGTGCGGTTCAATCCTTTTGAGACACCCAAGCAGCGTACAAGTACCGAATGGGAAAAACTGGATGAATTACTCAATACGCCTGTACAGCAAGTGCAACAGCGCGATATTTTCAATGAGACACCTGCAGACAAGCATGAAGAAAATAGAATATTCACTGATATTTTTCAGATAGAAAATGCCTTTATCATCACCAAAATAGACGGAGAATTGTGCATTATAAATCAGCATAGAGCACACGCCCAGATCTTGTATGAACGGTATACAGAAAATCAACAAATTGCCTCGCAGCAGCTACTGTTTCCCCGCACCATAGCAATGAGTAAAGCCGATCTTTTGCTCTATTTTGAAATGAAGGATGAGATAAATGCCCTTGGTTTTGACACCAGCGAGTTTGGCAAAGATGCCATTATCATAAATGGGTTGCCTAGTGAACTCAGTAAAGTAGACGGTGCAGATATCGTAGTACAAATACTGGATGACTTTAAAACCAATTTCCAAGACTTAAAAATAGCCAAAAAAGATGCGTTGCGGCAAGCTACCGCAAAGAACGCTGCCATTAAGGCAGGCAAGGCATTGAGCGAGGCTGAGATGAGTAATCTGGTGAGTGATTTGCTTCAGTGTAAACAGTATACAAACAACAATGCAGGCAAGGCCATCATTGTAAAACTAACAAAGAGCAGTTTGGAACGTTTTTTTCAATAACTAAGAATACATGCAGTTTAACAGCAATCAGTTTAATCTACCCCTAGTCACCAAAAATATCGTTGGTATTAACATTCTTATGTTTGTAATAACCATGTTATTAGGTGATCAGGCCTATGAATACTTCGCTTTGTTCAACTACAAAAGCGAATATTTTCGGGGTTGGCAAATCATAACACACATGTTTATGCATGGCGGTTTTACACATATTCTTTTCAATATGTTTGGGGTGTACATGTTTGGTACACGACTAGAACAGATGTGGGGCGCAAAACGGTACCTCAACTTTTATATTATCACAGGACTTGGCGCAGCATTAATCCATACACTCATACAGGATTACGAGATAACCCAGGGAATAGTTAGTATAAATCAGCCTACTGTAGGAGCATCTGGCGCTCTGTTTGGCATACTAGTAGCCTTTGCAATGTACTGGCCCAATACAGAACTCTACATTATGTTTATTCCTGTACCTATCAAGGCAAAATACCTTGTAGGAGCATATGCTGCATACGAATTATTTGCAGGGGTGAGCGGTTTCCAGTCAGGAGTTGCACACTTCGCACACTTGGGTGGTGCACTTTTTGGCTTCTTGCTTGTTAAGTACTGGAATAAGACCAACCGTAATACGTTATACTAACCAACCATGACTGTCTGGGAAAAGATAAAATACGAATACAATAAAGGAGGCTCAGCCATACGTCAGATTATACTGATCAATTTGGGTGTTTTTGTCTTTACCATATTTGTTGGTATCATAGCAAAACTATCTGGGTTCCAACCAAATGAACTCTTGGAGTATTTCTACATCCCAAGCAACCTGGGTGTCCTGCTCATCAGGCCTTGGAGTATCATTACAAATATCTTCTTTCACAGTGGCTTTTGGCACATATTGGGTAATATGCTAATGCTCTATTTCATTGGCCGAGTGCTCGAAGACTTTATGGACAGTGCCAAGGTCTGGAAAATATTTCTGTACGGAGGACTAGCCGGTGCAGCACTCTTTGTCATCAGCTACAACGTATTCCCCATTTTTGCTGAGGTCAAGAGCTATAAAAAATTACTAGGAGCATCTGGAGGTGTTACCGCCATACTCGTAGCTACTGGTTTATATGTTCCGCGTTATCAGATTCGTCCTTTTGGATTATTCAATGTAGAAATGCGTTGGGTCGCTCTATTCTTGGTGTTTAGAGACTTGTATCTATTCCCCGTAAGCGACAATACTGGCGGGCTTTTTGCCCATATAGGTGGTGCTATATTCGGGATGCTATTCATCCTCCAATTGCAAGGAAAAATAGAACTCCCTACCATAAACGGTAAGTCCATTATCCCTTCTAGAATGAAAAAAATAGATGTGGATGAAAGTACGCTTGCACAAGAACGTGCTTACAAAAAGTACCAACCCAACCAGGATCAAATAGATGCCATATTGGACAAGATATCACAGAGCGGATACGATAGCTTAAGTACGACAGAAAAGGATATTCTTTTTAAAGCGAGCGAATAAATGCGTCGACTTTTCAAACGTATAGCAGATTTCATAAATTCCCTAGCAATACTAGGCTTGCTTATAGCCTACTTAGCTCCGTTTGTTGACCCTCAAGATTTTTGGCCTGTGTCCTTCTTTGGGCTCACCTACAAGTTTTGGTTAATCCTCAATCTGCTCTTGGTCTTTTTTTGGATCTTCCTCAAAAAAAGACGATGGATGTACAACGCGTTCTTTATTCTCATGGGCCTACAGTTTGCCGCACGGAATATTCAATTCAACTCGAGCAGTGCCGCCGCTTCCGACATTAAGGTAGCCACTTTCAATGTGAATGTACAACAGGTCTATAATGGAGGGAACACATCGGAGCAAATCAGAAACTACCTGAACCAAAAACAATTTGATGTTGCAGTCCTTATTGAGTGGCTTAATAAGAAAGGAAGCATTGATTATGATACCTACCCACACCAACAGTTTGTGAAACTGGATGCCAAAAAAAACAAGTATGATTATGGACTTAAAATAGTTTCCAAACACAAAATTATCAACTGGGAACGAATAAAATACGAGCATTTTACCAATAACATCGCGGCCTATTTTGACATCGATATAAACGGCACCGTTGTGCGCTACGTTGCAACGCACTTGCAGTCTAATGGCATTAATTCTTCACTCTATCACAAGCTGGTAAATGTAGAAATAGATGAAGAGTACAAATCATATGCATTAAACTTTGCTAAAAGACTAAAAAAACTAATAGTACAACGTAGCGAGCAGACCAAAGCAATACAAGAAGTAATAGCAGATAGTCCTTATCCAGTGATAATTCTAGGTGATTTTAACGATACACCTCAGAGTTATACCTATCAACAGCTGAAAAAAGGAAGAAAAGATGCTTTCATAGAAAGGGGCAATGGCTGGGGTGCTACGTATCTTAAACCTTTCCCAATCATGCGTATTGACTATATATTGCACGATAGCGAACTAGAATGTACCAGCTACAAGTGCGTATCTACCATAAAAAGTGACCACGCTATGGTAGAAGCAACTTTTAAACTATCAAACTAAAGAGCCTATGGATTTTATAGATAAAGAACTCGCCGATTATGCAGAAAAGCACTCGAGTGCAGAAAGCACTTTACTAGCAACGTTGAACAGGGACACCTATGCCAATGTACTTGCTCCTCGTATGCTTAGCGGACACTTACAAGGCCGTATACTCAGTTTGTTTAGTAAAATGAAGCAGCCTAAAGCTATACTGGAAATAGGCACGTACACGGGCTATGCTGCTCTTTGCTTGGCAGAAGGTCTTGCCCCAGGAGGTGTGTTGCATACCATTGATATTAATGAAGAATTAGAAACGCGTATCCTACAGTTTTTTGGTGAATCTTCGTATGCAGAGCAATTGCATTTCCACGTGGGCAATGCCCTCGATATTATTCCAACATTGGATGCTGATTTTGACCTAGTATTTATAGATGCTGATAAGGATAACTACTCTGCCTACTACAATTTACTCATAGATCGCCTGCCACAAGGTGCTATTATCATTGCCGATAATGTACTGTGGAGTGGTAAAGTGATAAATAAAGAACAGCTCGCTCAAGATAAAGACACAAAGGCGTTAGATATGTTCAACAAGGAAGTGAATGATGACCCACGCGTAGAAAATATATTACTACCCGTAAGAGATGGGCTAATGGTAGCAAGAAAATTATAGTGACACGTTACCTAAAAAATATAATACTAAATAGGGTGTTTGCCAAGCTACATAGTAGCACTTGGTCTCACTACTACCAAGATACTAAATCTACTACGGAGCTAACCAAGAGATATCCCGAAATAGGATTTAGCGGAGCTACACCGCTCTGCGAAATAATGACACAAGCTGGCAGCGACAAGGGAAACGGTTGGCACAATTATGCAAAGGTGTACGCTTCACTTTTTGCAAGAATGACGGTGAATCATCTTTTTGAGCTAGGTATAGGGACCACTGATACGTCTTTTGGAAACAATATGGGTGCAGAAGGGACACCAATGGCTTCTCACAGAGGATGGAAAGGTTACTTTAAAAATGCTACCATACATGCAGCAGATATAGATGAGCGTGTGGTAAAAAATGAGGAAGGTATATACGCTTATCACTGCGACCAGACAGATGCTGCAAGTATCCAGACCATGTGGGCACACCCCATTATACCTGAAGCTTTTGATATAATGATAGACGATGGCTTGCACGTATTTGAGGCCAATACCCATTTTTTTGAAAACAGCATACACAAGCTAAGAGTTGGGGGTATATATGTAGTAGAAGATATACTTTCTGTAAAGCTTGGCTACTGGGAGCAGAAGATAAAAGAAGAGTATACCCAAAAGTATCCCGACCTTGTTTTTAGACTATGCAGCATACCCAACATGGCAAATGCCTTGGATAATAACCTATTGATTATCTATAAGACGGCATAGAAAGGATTTCGTTATTTGATTCTTACGATCTGACTATTGCTCAACGTAAAAATTCCAAGTCCTCCTTCTACATTATTAGGCAGCGGTGTTGGCTCAGAAAAAGGATTCTCTGGATCATAATTCTCTAAAGCCATACTGTACTCATAATGATCTTTAGTGATAGCACTTAGTATTACATAAGCTTCAGGTCTTTTTCCATTTTTATCATCCCATGATCTAGTGGTAAATCGTGTATTTACACTGCCATTTGCAGCATTTTCATCCGAGAAATACTCGCCGTCTACATACATAACTTCATCGCTCCCATCATACCGTGAAAATGCCTCAATCCTGTAATATTCGTCTTTATTTGGGTTGTCTGGGATAGATAACCTACCATTATAAATAACCTCAAAGTCCTGGTCAATAGAATCTACTTCAAGCTCATATTCTGAAATAGAGTCGGGCATGATACTCTTACCCGTAACCGTTCCGTTTTCGGGGGTTACTATGCTTAGCGAATATTCAATTCCTGCACTGAATCTAAACTTTTGATTATTGAGTACATAATCATTATTTATATTGATAAAATCAACTTCCTGTCCGTTGCCTATCAACGATATAGCTGCATTTTGTATTTTTTCAAAATCTCCAGATACACTGTTATTAAGTACAGGTTTGGTTTTGGTTAATAGTAGTGGATTTGCAAAACCGCCGAAATTATTAGCAGAATAGAATACCACAGCTTTCACCTCGGCGGCAGGCACTGCTACGTCTTCTAATACAGTCTGGCATCCTGCCAGAACGAGTACAACTAATAGTATGATCGTTTTTTTCATTTTAATTAAATTTAAAATTCCAACTAACAGAAGGTAAAATTGGGAAGAGACTCACCTGTTTTAGAACCTGCTTACTATCTGGATTAAACTGTTCTTCTGACCCAATAAAATAGTAGAACGGATTTTTTCTATTATACGAATTGTATACACTGAACTCCCAGGTCCGTACTCCACTTTTCTTTTGTTTCATGACCTGCACTCCTATATCTGCTCTATGGTAGGCTCTCATCCTAAACGCATTTCTATCCGTATACTCCGTGCCATTGGCCCGATAAAAATTGTCGCGACTCGGTGAACTTACATTTGACAATTCACTTGTTTGATAAGTGCTAATAGGCAGTGTAATGGCATTGCCCGTGCCATACACCCATGTGGCGGATAGAGTTATGTTTTCTTTTAGTTCATATACCCCTACCAGAGAAATATCGTGTCGTCTATCATAGCGAGCAAAAAATTTCTTTCCATTATTCAACTCATCAAACTGATGAGTGGTCCAAGAGAGTGTATATCCTGCCCAGCCAGTAAGCCTTCCCTGTTTGCGTTGCAGCAATACCTCTGCTCCATAGCTTGTTCCCTTGCCAGAGGTGACATTCTCTTCCCAAGAGATAGACTCGAGTCCTTCGTCACTTTCTTGTATAGCCAGAAAAGATGCTCCTTCTTTATATCCAATGATATTGTTCATTGTCTTATAGTATCCTTCTACAGTAAGGCTAAAGTTTTGCTTCTCAAAGTCTTTTGCCATTCCAACAGCGACTTGCTGTGAGTTTTGTGGTTTTATCAAATCTGTGGCAGGTACCCATAAGTCTGTGGGCAAACCCACTCCACTCGTACTAAGCAAATGCACATATTGATTCATGGTAGCATATGATGCCTTGAGTGATACGTCAGATTTAAGATTATAGGCCAATGCTACCCTAGGTTCTGGATTTACATACGTCACTTTGTTGGTGGTGAACGTACTTAGTCGTACGCCATACAAACTTTTTAGTCTGTTACTGATTTTCCATTCGTCTTCCATGTACAACCCTGTTTCTACAGAAGTATATTGCGTTTTTCTGTCTATATCCAAACCAAAACTAATATCTCTCACCACCAGGGCATCAGGGGTGAAAGTATGGTGCGTAGCTTGCAACCCAAACTTGACCTTATGTTTATTATTAGCGTACCAATCGAAGTCTTGCTTTAGTGTATAGTCAGTGATGCCTGATCCGTAACCCAAAGTAAAGTCCGAATTGCCTGTAGACTCTTCTTCGGCCGAAATAGCCAGTTCGTAGAAGCTGTATATTAATGATGTATTGGAAAACAGCTTTGGTCCAAAAAGGTGATTCCAGCGCGCCGTACCGGTTGCATTTCCCCAACCAAAGTTCACCTTATTGGTATACGATTGTTCTTGACCATCAAAACTGTTTTCATATTTCTCCCTCAAGTAAAACTTATCTCTACCAAAATACCCACTCAGGTACACTCTATTTTTATCGTTTATTTCATAGTTGGCTTTTGCATTCAAGTCATAAAAATAATATCCTGCTGAGTTCCCATTATTAAAAGCCCGAATAATAGGCTGCGTAAGAACATCTATATACGTGCGTCGGCCGCTAACTATAAAAGAGCCTTTACCCTTAGCAAAAGGACCTTCTATCAAACCCTTGCTAGAGATAACACCAATGCCAAGTTCGCCAGTCACTTTCTCTTTGTTTCCATCTTTCATATTCATGTCTATTACAGACGAAAGACGACCACCGTAGCGAGCCGGAAAGCCCCCCTTAATAAGCTCTACACTGCGCAATGCATCCCCATTGAAAAGAGAGAAAAACCCAAACAAGTGCTGAGCATTATACACCGTAGCACCATCTAAGATAATAAGATTTTGATCTGGACCACCTCCACGCACATAGAGCCCACTCTGTCCTTCACTACCACTTTGTACGCCTGGCATAAGCTGAAGCACTTTTAGCACATCCTTTTCTCCAAATAGGGCAGGAATATCCTTGATAGTCTTTATTGGGATCTCTATCGTACTCATTTGCACATCCTGACTCACCTTCTTTTGCGTTTTGGAGGCATTCACTACCACTTCTCCTATTTCACTGTGAGCACTGGCAAGATTCACGTTTAGCACCTTGTCACCGCTTATAGTAACCTCTTTAGTTACCGCATCATAACCCACAAAATTGTAGATAATACGGTGCTTGCCTGTAGGCAATTGCAGGGCGTAATACCCAAAATTATTTGTTACTGTACCGGCAGATTTACTCTCTGTGTAAATGGTGACACCCAGGAGTAACTCTTGACTCCCTGCTTCTTTCACATTGCCAGATAGAGTAAATGTCTCTTGAGCAGCAGCTGTTGATACAAAAGGCACGATAAGAAAGATAAAAAAATGTCGTAGTTTCATTTTATAATTATACGAACATATGTAAAATCATGAAAGCTCCATTCCTATATTTCGTACGATTTTATAAACGGGTATGTATTTAAAGGGTTAATCTTATTTTACAAAATCTTGTAGATAATCGTATTGATCTGTGAGTTTACCTTCTTCTGTTATACGGGCTCTCTTGAGTACATCGTCTTGATCGCCATTTACCAATAACGGAGCAATATGCTCCAAAAATAAACTACCAAACTCGGTACTGGCATTGCGTGGCATCTCTGTAGGCAGATTGGTCACAGCCATTACGTCTATCGTATCATCACCATACGGTGCTACTTGTTTTTGTTGGCTACGACTCCACCCAAAGGTAGGGCTGTAGATATCTGTCGCTTCCATGGTAATGGGCACACTTCCTTCTACATCGCACGTAATATCCGCTATTACTTGTATATCAAAGGTATCTGCTTTCGTATCTTTTTTGGTAAACAGTGCTGCCATATCATCTTGCCAGTACATACCGTTGATGAGTACATCGGTGTATGGCAAAAAGTTGTCAAACTCGCAGCAGTATTCTCCGTGATTGGCATAAAAATGCTCTGGATTCCACTCACCACCATCTTTACGGTGGTATAGGTCCCAGCTTGTAAGTTGTGCAAAGTGAGCTCCCCGAGGGGGTTGTGAAATAAATTCTTGTGGAGAGCACTCACGTATTTTCATACCTTCCAAAACTTCACGTATTCCTTCTGCTACTCTTCCGTTTCCGGTAAATACGACACGTGCTTTTCCCAAATCTAGCTCCGCTAAATCTTTCATAGATTGCTCATAGTCATTGGTTTTATAAGCAGAAGGCAAATTGAATTTACCTGTTTTCTTACCCCACGTGAGAAATGCATTATACGCACCTACTACCCCAGCCCACTTACCAAAGCCAAGTATTCTACCACCTTCTTTCCAGGTAAGCGTCTCGTAGTCTATGAGTGTAATGTTCTTTTCTAAAATAGCTAAGAGTAGGTCTCTGTTATAGGGCTGTGCCTTAATCGTGTGTGAAAAAAAGAGGTAGGATTTGTTGGGGATAAGCTTATCTATAGGCACTTCTTTGATACCTACGAGTATATCACAGTCTGAGACGTCTTTTACAACAGCAATCCCTGCACTCTCATACTCGAATTTGCTGAATGTACGATCTGGCGATTCCTCTACTACCAGTTCTACCTTGGGGTGATTTTGCTTGAAAACAGCACATTGTTCTGGTGAAAGTGCTACGCGTTTATCTGCGGGTTGTTTCCATTCGCGTATAAGTCCTATTTTCATTTTCTTAATTTATTGCAGTGGTGTTAATATCCTTTAAAGCAAATCGGTATGCTTTTACAAGGGCTTCAGGAGCGGTATCCATATTGCTCCATTGCACTACCTTTTTATCTTTTCTAGTCTTTAGTATTACGAAGTACGTCATATTACCAATTTCATTCAGCTGTATGTCAATGAAGTCCATTTTCTTCAACGATTTCAGTATCTTTTTAAAGTCCTTGGGCGTTGCGGGTGCTATCTCTTGAGCATCGGCAGCCCCTATTGCACCCATTGGTCCTTTGCTTACAAAGCGTTGCCCATTGGGAAAAAAGTAGTAGCTATTGGCAGTGCCTGCAAAGCCTCCAGATGAGCCTATTTCTATGTATTTGGGGGGCAAATCGCGTAAAGAATACACCTTATTATTGCATTGAGTAAAACCAAGTAAACATATAACTGCGAGCAAAATTTTGTGCATACGTTAGCGAATATAAGCGTTTGGGGCAGTAAAATGGTGTTCTTTTGGCGTATTTGAGTGCGTAGGCCTTACTTTTGCAGTGTTATAGATGTGTTCTTTGATAGTATACCATATATCACAAACCATATGGGGCTGTTCTGGCTTTTGACGGGTTGGCCGATAGATGTGTAAGCATGTAGAGCGTTGAAAGTGCGGCTCTTAAATCTCGACTTTCAAAACACAACCGGCGAAAACAACTTCGCAATGGCTGCGTAGTCTTAGAGACTAGAGCAAATGCCATCCGCTTGCCCAAGTCATGTCTCGGATACGAGGGATCACAAGCGGTCGATAATCTGAGATAATTTTAGCCTATTTCTACCACGTTAAAATTTATTATGTAGGATAAGGATTGGTTGGGTTTTTGACCCACCTGACCCATCTCGAAAACCAAGGGACAATAAACATGTAGAAAACGCAATTCTATTCCAATTCGGACCCGAGTTCGACTCTCGGCAGCTCCACGGCATTATTCCCTAAAATAAATTTTATTTTAGGGAATATTTTTTGATTAAAAAAAGTGAAAATTCGGTAAATGATACGATATCTTAAAAATCTAATATTAAATAAAATCATACAAGTCGTAGCTCGAATGACTTTTAATTCGAATAAAATTCCACTAGGTTTGTAAGAACAAACATTTTGGATATAAAGACAATTGTCTTTATCCATACGTTGACGGTAATTAAATTAAACCTTAGATGATTGCAATAGTCTAAAAGTAATTTTTAAAAAGGAATTTATGATGAGTAAGATTTTTGTAAGTGTGCTAATGGTGGTGTTTTTGTTTTCATGTGATAAAGATGATGATAACATAGTTACACCTGAAAGTTCTTCACCAACAGTGAAGTTGAATGCTACCTATGAAGTAAATATAAGAGAAGACATTATTTACGCTGAAGGTCTTAGTCATGATAGTTGGAATAGTGCCAATATCTCTGTAGTTCCATTATTAATGGATTCTTATGTTCCAGATAATGATTTGCAAAATCGCCCTTTATTAATGTTAATTCATGGTGGAGCATTTTATGGTGGTTCAAAACAACAGGAAGCATTAGTGAATATGGCAAATTATTACGCTTCTAGAGGCTTTGCTGTATTCTCAATTGACTACAGACTTAATGATCATAAGGGAACGATTCCTCAAGAATGGATTGACGCCTCTTCTGATATTCCCCCAGCAAATCATGACCAACTTTTTGCAATGTACCCTGCTCACAGAGATGCTAAAGCTGCTCTTAGATGGATTATAGCTAATGCCGAAAATTATCACATAAATAAAGATTATATCACTTTAGGTGGTGGTTCAGCAGGAGCAATTACATCTATTGGGCTTGGCGTATCAGAATTAGGCGACTATAAAGATGAAATAAGCTTAAGTGAAGATAATACCTTATCAACAACCAATCTTTCTCAAACCTATGAAGTACAAACAATTTTAGACTTTTGGGGATCTAATGTTTCTATAGAAATATTGGAATCAATTTATGGATACCAAAGGTTTGACTCAAATGATCCAGCATTGTTTATAGCTCATGGTACAGAAGACCCCACTGTACCATTTAGTAGTGCTGAAGATTTAAAAACTATATGTGAAACAAATGAAATTGATTTTGTTTATTATCCATTAGAGGGCAGAGGTCATGGTCCCTGGGGTGCAACTGTAAATGGTAAAAGCTTATCAGATTTATCTTTTGATTTTATAGTGGAGAACCAAAGTTTGAATATTGAATAAAAACTACCGCCAACAAGGTGTAAAATACATTAAAACGCATTTTACACAGAACGTTGGCGGTAATTTTATTAAACCTTAGATGATTACAATAGTCTAAGAAGTAATTTTTAAAAAGGAATTTATGATGAGTAAGATTTTTGCAAGTTTACTAATGGTGGTGTTTTTGTTTTCATGTGATAAAGATGATGATAACATAGTTACACCTGAAAGTTCTTCACCAACAGTGAAGTTGAATGCTACCTATGAAGTAAATATAAGAGAAGACATTATTTACGCTGAAGGTCTTAGTCATGATAGTTGGAATAGTGCCAATATCTCTGTAGTTCCATTATTAATGGATTCTTATGTTCCAGATAATGATTTGCAAAATCGCCCTTTATTAATGTTAATTCATGGTGGAGCATTTTATGGTGGTTCAAAACAACAGGAAGCATTAGTGAATATGGCAAATTATTACGCTTCTAGAGGCTTTGCTGTATTCTCAATTGACTACAGACTTAATGATCATAAGGGAACGATTCCTCAAGAATGGATTGACGCCTCTTCTGATATTCCCCCAGCAAATCATGACCAACTTTTTGCAATGTACCCTGCTCACAGAGATGCTAAAGCTGCTCTTAGATGGATTATAGCTAATGCCGAAAATTATCACATAAATAAAGATTATATCACTTTAGGTGGTGGTTCAGCAGGAGCAATTACATCTATTGGGCTTGGCGTATCAGAATTAGGCGACTATAAAGATGAAATAAGCTTAAGTGAAGATAATACCTTATCAACAACCAATCTTTCTCAAACCTATGAAGTACAAACAATTTTAGACTTTTGGGGATCTAATGTTTCTATAGAAATATTGGAATCAATTTATGGATACCAAAGGTTTGACTCAAATGATCCAGCATTGTTTATAGCTCATGGTACAGAAGACCCCACTGTACCATTTAGTAGTGCTGAAGATTTAAAAACTATATGTGAAACAAATGAAATTGATTTTGTTTATTATCCATTAGAGGGCAGAGGTCATGGTCCCTGGGGTGCAACTGTAAATGGTAAAAGCTTATCAGATTTATCTTTTGATTTTATAGTGGAGAACCAAAGTTTGAATATTGAATAAAAACTACCGCCAACAAGGTGTAAAATACATTAAAACGCATTTTACACAGAACGTTGGCGGTAATTTTATTAAACCTTAGATGATTACAATAGTCTAAGAAGTAATTTTTAAAAAGGAATTTATGATGAGTAAGATTTTTGCAAGTTTACTAATGGTGGTGTTTTTGATTTCATGTAACAAAGATGATGAAATTAGAAACCAAGAACCAAATAATCAATTAACTGAAAGCTTAGTGGAATTAGGAGTCAAATATGGTTCAGAAGACAGGCAGTTTTTGGATTTGTATAAAGCTGAATCTGAATGTCCAACACCGATTTATTTTGATGCACACCATGGTGGTGGTAATACTTCAATTCCAGATTCGCTTGTAAATAATTTAAATGCTCAAGGTATTTCAATTATTTCTTGGGAATCACTACCAACTATCAGTTCCTCTGAAGAGGCACAAACAGGTTGGGATGATGCGGAGCTAATGTTTCAATGGGTGTTTGATAATGCAGTAACTTATAACTTAGACACTTCCAATATGATTATCGGAGGTTCATCAAGAGGTAGTGTTCTCAGTTGGGTGTATGGTCACAGACCTAATCCTAATGTAAAAGGACTTTATATGTACAATGCTTTACCAAGTACAGCTTGGGCATTTCCAGATCTTTGGCTTCCAACAGAGAATGTTAATAATGAATCACCACCAATTTATTTTGTTTACAGAAGGGAGCCAGGTTCATCAACCCACCCTATAAATCCAGATATTCACGATCCCAATTATGGAACAATCATAGTCAATAAATATCAAGATTTAGGCATTGGAGATAAGGCTATCCTTGTCCATAGTATAGGACAAACAAATAATACAGATAAATATCAATTTCTTGTTGATTTTGCATTATCGGTAATTGAAACTTGTCCGTAAAAATAATTGTAAATAAAATAACTACCTCCAACAAGGTGTAAAAATGCATTAAAACGCATTTTACATAGACCGTTAAAGGGTTAATCTAAAAAAATAGATGATAAGTATTAAAAATTTAATAAGAATATTAGCTATGGCTTTGGACTTAAAATAATTCCAAATCCTCCCCAAAATAGTTCGATTTCACTCCCTCAGCTCCACCAAAATTATTTCTATTTATTTCGACTCCTTTCTAAAGAAGTTCGATGTCAATAATTTAGGGATTTTGAGTTTGCTATTTGTTTCGTTCTGATACTACTCACGCTGTAAAGTCCAGTCTATTAAGTTTTACTTTAAAAAATCTCAACCACGTGAAATAATGAAACTAAATTTTACTTTTGTCTAGTCCATAAGTTTTAGATTCTTATCTAACCTTTATACTTACGATTTAATCAAACCAAAATAATGAGTCAGATAATAATCATGTCCATTAGGAAGTTAAAAAATCCCACATTTTGATATGAGTAAAAACTTTGCTTACACTCTGTTTTTTCTGCTCGCATGCTTGAGCTCAAACTATAGTGCAAATGGCCACGCAGGTGTAGGTGTAGTTGTCAAAGACGGATGCGATAGGTACCTGGCTATCGGAACATGGCATAGCAGTATTTCGGAGCTTAATAATACGATAAACTCAAATCGAGGTTTATATATTGACATTAATAATGATGGAACTTTTGTGAATTGTTGCAAAGGAACATCGTCGTCAGAATTTTTTATTTTTACAGATTACACAATTCCAAGCACCCCAGTCAATTGGAGTTTCATTACCCCAGGATCCTCAACCATAACAGAATTAGTGAATTATTTTAACAATTCAACGGTTTATAATAGTGCCAATTTAGCCAATCGATTTACAGCGGAAAAAGTATGGGATCCAGGTTGTCTCGGTAATAAGAAATTGCAGTCTTGGATAATTCTAAAATTGCCTTCATCACTAAACCCAGGCACAACATATAACTGCCGAACATCTACTTCCTCAGTTGTAGAAACTCCTTGTAATACACCGTATATTTTTCAAATTACTTTTGGAAGCGATATCACTATTACTGGAGACGATACACTAATGTGCGAATCAGATTCTTTAATCCTAACGTCTTCTCCCGCTCCAGATCTCGAATGGTTCAGAAATGGCGTTCTGATACAAGGGCCTAATGATGATAATACAATAGCCGTTTTGCAGCTAGGAAATTATACGGTCCGAAAAGGTGGCATTGGTTGTCAGTCTAGAACAAGTGAGATATACGAGGTAGCTTTTCACCCTCAACCTAAGGCTCAGTTTACCATAGACGACAGCCTGCAGTGCTTCCGTGACCACGAGATCTTTGCTGTAAATGAGAGCACCGTTGTTCAAGGAACTGTTCAATCCATTACCTGGACGACTGATAGTACAGATTATCCTAACGTCGATACACTTAACCAAGT
>ERZ1039804.12-NODE-12-length-144615-cov-19.685819_pt1 | contig 144615 bp, 133 predicted proteins | sample MGYA00383089_ERZ1039804 | MGnify/ENA primary metagenome ERZ1039804 (study PRJEB29581, sample SAMEA5548359) | metagenome | biome: marine; feature: coastal; material: water | depth 1 m | study: Short-term variability in the microbial, nano- and picoplankton...
TATCACCAAGTGTAAATTATGAAGAAACCTGGCAGTTTGACTATATTCAAAAAGATTATGACATCACCAATAACGTAGTTGTAACAGATACGTTGCGGGGTTTTAAAAGCTATCGAGAATACAATGCTGGAGTTAGTTTATCTACAAATGTTTATGGTACCTTTAATTTTAAAAAAGGACGATTAAAAAAAATCAGACATACCTTCAGACCCTCCATATCTTATTCATACAGACCTGATTTTAAAGATAAGTATTTAAAAAAAGTACAACAAAGCGCAGATGCTACAGACCTTCTCGACTACACCGTATTTGATCAAGGAATCTATGGAGCCCCTTCTTCTGGATTAAGTAACGCTATTGGGATTTCTTTAAACAATGTATTGGAAGCCAAAGTAGCACCCAAAGACCCCGATAGTGATGAAGAGGACGAAAAAATAACCCTATTAAATAATTTAAACTTTAATAGTTCCTATAATATTGCAGGGGATAGTTTACGTTGGTCTCCTGTGAGTTTTTCAGCAGGTACCCGACTATTTAAAGACAAACTAGCCATTAACTTAAATGGTTCTTTAGATCCTTACAAGGTAGTTTCCCAAAATGGAAGAATAACAAGAATTAATCAATTCAATCCAAACATTCTTAGATTAACAAATGCGAATCTAACAGCCAATTACTCAATCTCTAGCACTGACTTTGACAAAAGCGCTAAAAAAGAATCTAATAACAATAGTGGAAATGGAGCTCAAAATGGCACTGACATTCTTGGTGCTAACATAGATCCCACAAACAGGCTTGGACAAAATAGCATCAATACAAGCAATAGAAATAAAAAGAATAAAGAAACCACACTTTACAAAGCAGACATCCCTTGGTCTATCAATTTAGCATATTCTACAAATTATAGAAATAACGGTATTGATCCTGGCGAAATAGGTGTTCATAGTATTATGTTTAGTGGAAATGTAGAATTATCCCCTAAATGGAAAATGGGATATTCTTCTGGATATGATATCAAAGGGGGAGCATTTACCTTTTCAAGATTCAATTTTACCAGAGATTTAGACAGTTGGCAATTCAATTTTAATTGGGTTCCCTTTGGAACTAATTCATCCTATACCTTTTTCATTGGTGTAAAGTCTTCTGTTTTATCTGATTTAAAATGGGATAAAAACAAACCACCAGATAGAAGATTATTCTAATCATATAAATTAATCGAATGAAAAAAATAATAAAAACAGATAAAGCACCAACACCAATAGGCCCCTATAATCAAGCAGTATTGAGCGGAAACACCTTATATACTTCTGGACAAATAGCTATAAACCCTAAAACTGGGCAACTTAGCTCCTCATCAATATCAGAGGAAACTAAACTGGTAATGGAAAACTTAAAAGAAGTGCTTGCTGCTGCTGAAATGACCTTTGAAAATGTTATTAAAACTTCTATATTTATTTCTGACATGAATAACTTTGGAGAAATCAATAGTGTATATGGAGAGTATTTTAATGAAGAAAGTGCTCCTGCCAGAGAAACCGTCGAAGTTGCGAATTTACCTAAATTTGTAAATGTAGAAATTAGCGCTATTGCTGTAAAATAAACTAAAAAAAACCTGATAGTAAAGACTATCAGGTTTTTTAATTCTATATGTTTGATCTCTTATAATGTATCAGCATATTCTATTAAATCTACGATTTTTGTAGAATATCCAATTTCATTGTCGTACCAAGAAACAACCTTCACGAAGTTATCGTTTAAGGCGATACCAGCATTTGCATCAAAAATTGATGTACGTGTATCTCCTACAAAATCTTGAGAAACAATTAGGTCTTCAGTATATCCTAAAACACCTTTCATTGGTCCACTTTCAGAAGCAGCTTTCATTGCAGCACAAATTTCTTCATAAGATGCTGGCTTGTCTAACTTTACTGTTAAATCTACAACAGATACATCCATTGTAGGTACTCTAAAAGCCATCCCTGTTAATTTACCATTCATTGCAGGAATTACCTTTCCTACTGCTTTAGCAGCCCCTGTAGAAGAAGGAATGATGTTATGGATTGCAGAACGACCACCTCTCCAGTCTTTCATCGATGGACCATCAACTGTTTTTTGAGTTGCAGTTGCAGCATGAACTGTTGTCATTAAACCTTCAACAATACCAAAATTATCATTTAGTACTTTCGTTATTGGTGCCAAACAGTTTGTTGTACAAGATGCATTAGAAAAAATCTTCTGATCTGCTTTTAATTCTGTATTGTTAACCCCCATCACAAACATTGGTGTATGATCTTTCGAAGGTGCTGACAAAACTACTTTTTTAGCTCCTGCTTCTAAGTGTTTTCCTGCAGTTTCCTCTGTTAGGAAAAAACCTGTAGATTCAATTACATATTCAGCTTCAACCTCATTCCACTTTAAATTGGCAGGATCTCTTTCTGCTGTAATTCTAATAGAACTTCCGTTTACTACTAGCATACCGTCTTTTACTTCAACTGTCCCATCAAACGCACCATGAACTGAGTCATACTTTAACATGTAAGCTAAATAATCTACATCTAATAAATCATTGATGGCAACAATTTGAACGTTGTCTCTTTTTATAGCTGAACGAAACGCTAATCTTCCTATTCTTCCGAATCCGTTAATCCCTATTTTTATCATTTTTTTTGTTTATAATTGTTATTATGTGGTCATGATATCTGACACACGAATTAATTCTTTATTTATTTTTGATTGTCCTTTAATTGCTTTGTCTAAGGGAGTTAATTGGATTGTATCACTAGATAAACCAACCATATAATTGGATTTTCCTTCCAGCAAGCTTTCTACAGCTTTTACACCCATTCTACTTGCTAAAACTCTATCAAAACAGGAAGGTGAACCTCCTCTTTGCATGTGACCTAAAACTGAAACTCGAACTTCATATTCTGGCAAGTGCTCTTCTACATAATCTTTTAATTCAAACACATTTTTACCTATTCGATCTCCTTCTGCTACAACAACAATACTGGATGACTTTCCAGATTCTTTACTTCTCACCAAAGATTCTAACAATCTATCCAATCCTAGATCTTCTTCAGGGATTAAAATTTCTTCAGCTCCAGCACCTACTCCAACATTTAAAGCGATATGCCCAACGTCTCTTCCCATTACCTCAACAAAAAACAATCTATTGTGAGAACTAGCTGTATCTCTAATCTTATCAATTACATCTACAACCGTGTTAAGTGTCGTGTCATATCCTAAAGTATGGGATGTTCCATAGATATCGTTATCAATGGTACCCGGAATCCCTATTACTGGAAAATTAAACTCTTCATTAAAGATCATCGCTCCTGTAAAAGTTCCATCACCACCAATAGACACAAGGGCATCAATATCTGCGGCTCTTAGAGCATCATATGCTTTTTGTCTTCCTTCTTTGGTTCTAAACTCCTTAGACCTCGCAGATTTTAAAAAAGTACCTCCTTTGTTGATAATTCCTTTAACGCTTCGTGCATTCAAGTCAACAAAATCACCATCAATCATTCCTTCGTAACCACGATAGATTCCAACGCATTCAATGCCATGAAATGCACATGATCTTACAACTGCTCTAATTGCTGCGTTCATTCCTGGAGCATCTCCTCCAGAAGTAAATACTGCTATTTTTTTTATTTTATTCATATTTATGCTGTAAAATTACTGCTTTAAAACCATTTAAAATAATATTATTACGAAATCGTTTTAGGCTAATTCATACAATAATAGGTGGAAAAATTGATTGTTTATTTTGTCTTTTTTACTGAATTATACATTCTTTTTTTAAAAAAAATTAAACTCTAAAAATCATGTTCTCACCATATATTTAATTGGCCTCAAAATTAGTTATATTTTTTTTTCTTTGAAGCTATTTTTTTTAATAAACTTGAGAGCGTATTGAAATTAACTTGATATGAGAGACCAACCCCTTGAGTATAGCCTTCTTCTTCTGTAGAATATTGAATTTCATTTTGTCTATTAAATATCACCCCTCTAAAATTACCTTCTTCATTCAGTAAAACCTCAACTTTTACCTCGCCCACCACACTAGATTGGGTTTGAGCTCCAATTGGAACTCCTACCTTTCCATTGATGATTACTTTGTCTCCTAATTGCGTAGATACTGAAACATCTACTTGGTTGTCTGTATTTAATCGATCTATATCATTACCTCTATTTCCTTGCTGATAATCTAAGCCCAATTGAAATTTATCATCAGGTCTACTCAATAGACTTGAAAAAGCAGCAGCCAATGCACTAGAAGCTCGACTAGAAATTGTAGCTCCTGCATTGAAATCTACTTTATCTGGATTTACAAAATTGTCAAAAGCAAGTAATGATACAAATTGTGTTGTTTTCTCATTCACATTATTATCGTTTAAAACAAATTCTAACTCACTGGCAATAATAGGATCTACATTTGTTAACTGAATATCTAAATCTTGAGAAGAACTGAATAAACCTCCTGTAATTCTCGTGACCAAGTCTACTTCAATTTTTCTATTAGAATTAAAATTTGGGAGCAAAACTCCAGGGTTTGCTTTTGCCTTATAAACTGCTGTCACATCCAAATTTGCTTCATATGGATTACCGTTCCATGAAATTGCACCCCCTTTTTGAATTAAAAATGGTTTATTAACAATCCCTCCATATTTAAAGTCGTAAACTCCAGAACTAATCGTATAATCTCCAAACATATTAAACTTGCCACGAGTGTCAATCTCTATCATAAGATCTCCTGCTCCACTTCCTGTTAACTGACTTCCATTGACTTCATCAATTACTACTTGAGCGGTAGCGTCTTTTGTAACTTCTAAATTTATATTTAAAGAAAGCCCCTTTACTGCCTCTAAAGCAATTTGTTGTTGTTTTTCTTTTGTTTTTGTTTCTTTTGATTTGAAATGAATTAATCGATAACTGTCAGCAGTTTGAACATCTTTTAAAGGAACTACGAAGTTCGTTTGAGGCATTGTTTTGGCATTTACATCTATGGTTAATTGATCTGTTAATCCGGTAAAGTTGGCCACTCCATCTATAAATGTAGTACCGTAATACATAGAATCCTCTGTATTTTGTGTGTCTAATACCAATAAGTTATCACTATCAATTTTCATCTCTAATACCCATTGATTGAAATTTTTATGAGAAATATTACCTTGTAAAATCCCTTCGGTTTTGTATTTGGTATCTAAAAGAGAAAAATCTTCAAAAATAAAAGATTGTTCTTTCAACCTAACTATGGGTTCAACTTCAAAATCATAATTCACATTCAAATAGGGAAACTTTAATCCAGCATTTTTAAGTTTAAGAGCTCCATTCATTGCCGGATTCCCGAGAAAACCACTCAAAGAAAAATTACCTGATGCAGTTCCTCTAATTGAAGACAAAACATCTTTGCCTAAAGGACTGAAAGCATCCAAACCAAACTCTTCTAAATACACCTCTAAGTCTATCAAAGGTCTCTTGTTTGAAAAATCGAGAAAACCTGAAGCCTCGATACTTTTCACTTTACGGTTGTCAATGGATAAATCTACGGTGTACTTTTCATAGGAATTGTCTCCTTTTAAACGCAATGATAAATCTCCCTGACGAAAACCATTCACATCAAAATCATTAATCGTTAATAGTGCTTTTGGATTATAAATACCCTCTTTCTGAACAAGATCAATACTTCCCGAAAGAGCTCCCTTTAATGCCAGACTATCGATCGTTGGTAAAAAACTTTGCAATTTCACTTTTGTAAAATCTATAAAAAGTTCTTTGTCTGTATCAGCATTTAAGCTTCCTTGAAATGTTACTTTTTGTGCTCCAGAAACAAGTTTGAACTTACTGAAATTAAATTCATTTTCTTTCAAATCGAAGGTGACTTTATTCGGAATTGATTCATTTGGAGAGATGTTCCAGATATTATCTTTAAATTTAAAAGAAGAAGTATCGAAACCAATTACTGATTTCCCTGTTGAATTAAATGTATAGAAAAAATCAAGATTGAAATCTTCCTTTTTTTTATTTCCACCAGTGAAGACAGATTTAAAAAATAAGGTGTCGTTTTGATGTAAACTCAATAAATTTAATTCAGAAACATTGTAATACTTAGTTCGAACTTTTGAAGCAGTTACATGAGAATTGTATAGCGGATTCTGATTATCAGTTCTTAAAAACAGGTCTCTTATTTCATTACCATAAAAATCAATTTTAGGTGATGAAAGTTTTAATCTTAATTGATTTTCATCAGTTTTAATTTTTCCTTTAATCTTGGTATTATCATCTATGGAAATTTCTGAAAAAAATACGGAAACTATTTGATTGTATATGGTAAAATTGAAATCGAAAAACTGATTTGACTTTACGGAATACGGTTTGTAATTTGTATAAATTTCTCCCAAAGAATTTTGAGCAACAGACAACAATTCTGAAAAATAAAAATTTCCAGAAAGATAGCCATTCGCAATATCTTCGGATTTTAATTCTATTTTTTTTACATTGTTTTTTATGGATGAAGTAAGATTAAATTGCTTGAAATTAAATTGATCCAGTTGATTCTCATATGAAATATTATTAAAAGTGAGTTTACCAATGATGTTATCAAATGCACTCCCTTCTAAATCTATTTTTACATTTCCTTTTAAAATTGAAATCGTGTCTCTTTCATAGAGGTTTGTTTCTTTTAAGTTTAAATATTTAATCTCAGTGTTGAAATCAAATTTATTGGAACTTGAGGATAAATCTGCCAAACCATTCAAGTTCATCTTAAAATATTCATCATCAACTTTCATACTTCCTTCTAACCTATTGAACTTATATTCTCCTTCTAAATCAATATTAGTATAGGTATAATTTTTAAAATTTAATTTAGAAACCTTTGCATTAAAAGAAGTATTTGCTTGCTTAGGCTCAAATCCTTGACCATTTACATCTGCTTGAAGGGAGCTTTTACCAAATAAAGGATTGTTTAATAATACCCCTAAATCAAAATTCTTTAGTGCTATTTTTCCGTTATAAATCGGAGAATCTGTACGACTAATATTATGGATTTCTAGTTCTGAAAAGACATGACCAATTTGAGATGCTAAATCAAATGAAGCATCCATATGATTGGGCTTGAGCGCTACTTTACCTTTCATAGTAAATTCACCCAGCTTGTTGGATGCTGAAGGCAACACCTTCCCTAGAACATTTGGCAACATAGTACTTAAATGTAAATAGGAAGCTGAAAGAGTCTTTACATCAGCATTAAATATAAATCCCCTATTGTGATTGACCGCATTTAAAAAATCAAAATCTCCAAGGATATCAATGCCAAACTTGGAAGATAATCGTAGTTTATGTAATGAGAAATCATTGAGTTTTCCATTCATATCTCCTGAAAAAAATAGCACATCATTCCCTTCTAATTCATTGTAATACTTCTTTAAATCAGGGAGAGATAACACACTGTTATCAAAGGTGGCGTTTATGTGAACCTTGTCATTAAATGAACTTAGGTCTTGAATCTTATAGGAGAAATCTATGGTAGCTTTAATCTCCGAATTTCTTGTTTGTAAGGTTGTATTCTTAAAATTCATTGCTGTTTTAGAATACTTAAAATCAGTAGACAAACTTGTAATTTCTAGACCTTTGTTATCCTCAAAATACAATCCTCTAATTTTTGATGAAAAATCAGGACCATGAATCAATACGTTTTGAAGACTTGCCCCTCCATTTTTTGCAGAAAAAGAAACTGGATTTATAATATTTTCATTAATCAATTTATAATTTAAATTACTAATGTAAACATTGGGAGAGCTTAACATAAATGGAGAAGTTATAGAATCTTTTTGTGAATCATTCTCAAAAGAATTCACAAAAACAGCCATGTTGTCTCTGCTTTCACCCTGGTATGTTTTCATGTAAACATAGACTCCATCAAGACTAACATTTCCTAAATTGAACTTATTTTGGATACTATTTTTAATGCTAAAAATAGAAGTCTTCAGCTCATTTACAAAAATCAATGTGTCTTGGTGATGATCTCTAATTTCTATTCCCTCCAATTGAACATTCCCCAGGAAAGATAAATCTACTTTTTTTATCGAGATCCGTGTATTAAAATCTTGATTCAGCTTTTTAGTTGCGATGCCCCCTAGTTTTGTTTGGACCGCGGGTATAGAAAATAAAATACTAACAAACAGTAAAAAGAGTAAAAAGTACCCTAACCATTTCAATATTTTATTCCTGTTGTTTTTGATAACTACCTTATTTTAATATAAATATAACGATGTCAGTTGTGAGAACTGAAAAGTGTCTCATTATATTACAAAGAACGTGCAAATTTAACAAAGAATTAAATTTCTATTCTTAAAAAAGTATCACAAGATAAAATTATCCTTAATTTTGCTGATAATTATGATTTTGTATGAAAAAACCTGTTTACATCCTGGGCATAGAATCTTCTTGTGATGATACAAGTGCTTCTGTCATTTGCAATACAAAAGTATTAAGCAATGTAGTAGCAAACCAAGAAGTGCATTCTAAATATGGAGGCGTTGTTCCGGAATTGGCATCAAGAGCACATCAGCAAAACATAGTTCCTGTTGTACAACAAGCAATTGAAAAAGCCAATATCACTAAAAAAGAATTGACGGCAATTGCGTTTACAAGAGGCCCTGGTTTAATGGGATCTTTGCTCGTTGGAACTTCTTTTGCAAAGTCTTTAGCTTTGGGACTAAAAATACCTTTGATCGAGGTAAATCATATGCAAGCTCATATTTTATCACATTTTATTGATGAAAGTTCCAACAAAACACCTCCTTTCCCATTCATTTGCTTGACCATCAGTGGAGGACATACTCAAATTGTTAAAATTACCAATCATTTTGAAATGGAAATATTAGGAGAAACAATTGATGATGCCGTAGGAGAAGCTTTCGATAAATCTGCTAAAATTTTAGGATTGCCCTACCCTGGTGGACCTTTGATTGATAAATATGCAAAATCAGGAAATCCAAAAGCATTTCGTTTTACCAAACCAAAAGTTGGTGATTTAGATTTTAGTTTTAGTGGATTAAAAACAGGAATTTTATACTTTATTCAAAAACAACAGAGAATCAATCCCAGATTTGTGGAAGAAAACTTACATGATATTTGCGCCTCCATACAATTTACAATTGTAGAAATTTTAATGGATAAATTAAAAAATGCGGTCAAACAAACCCATATCAAACACATTGCTATTGCCGGTGGTGTTTCAGCAAATTCAGAAATTAGAAGTAGGTTGCAATTGGCAGAAAAAAAATTTGGATGGACTACCTATGTCCCCAAATTTGAATATACCACAGATAATGCAGCAATGATCGCCATTACCGGATACTTAAAATACTTACAAAAGGATTATTCTGACATGACAGTTACTGCACAAGCAAGACTAAAGGTTACTCTATAAAATTATGAAAACTTTTAAAAATCGATTTTTATTTAACTGCAACTATTTTCTTTTGTGGATATTTTATTTTGTTGTAGCCCGTCTCTTTTTTTTACTATTTTACTTTGAAAAAACACAAGAGTTAGAATTTTTAACTGTTTTAAAAACATTTGCTTACGGAATTCGATTGGATATTTCTTTTGCCTCCTACCTATGTTTAATTCCTTTCCTACTGGTTATTTTATCAGTATTTACAACCTCAAAGAAAAATAAAACAATCATAAAATGGTATTCTATATCTCTTATAATTATTTTGAGTTTACTATTAATTATTGATGCTAGTTTATACGAATCTTGGGGAACTCGTTTGGATGCAGCTTTCCTTAAATACTTGAATACTCCATCATTAATGATCGCTTCTGTTTCTAATTTTCAAATGATATCTGGGCTTATTTTTTGGTTTGCAACCTCCTTCTTTTTTATAAAAATTTTTACAAAAAGCATCACAAAAAGAATTGAAATACTTGAAAAAGCACATTGGATGCAATCAATTCTATTTTTACTAATCACAGCTGCATTGATCATCCCTGTTAGAGGAGGATTACAAACGATTCCTGTAAACCAAAGCAATGTATATTTTTCTAACAAAATGTTTGCAAACCATGCATCCATAAATTATGTTTGGAATTTTGTAAATGCACTCACACATAAATCTGATGGCCAAAATCCCTACAAATACTTTCATCAGGGAGTCGCTAAAAACACCATCAATAAAATCAAAAAAAATCTTTTAGTTGCGAATACTGATCACATTTTAAATACTACAAAACCAAATGTTATTTTAATCATTTGGGAAAGCTTAACCGCAAAAGTTGTAGGTTCTTTGGGGGGGGAACCCACAGTTACTTCAAACCTTAATAGACTTTCTAAAGAAGGGATACTTTTCACTAATTTTTATGCAAACGGAGACCGAACCGATAAAGGAATCCCTGCTATTCTAAGTGGTTATTATCCGCAACCCACCAAGAGCATTATGAAAATGCCAAACAAAACAAGAAGTCTAGCAATGTTTCCTCAAAAGATGATCGATTTAGGATACACAACTTCCTTTTATCATGGTGGAGATTTAAATTTCGGGAATATGAACACCTACCTTCGTAACGCTGGAATTTCCAACTTTGTCGATGGAAATGATTTTGATCAAGAAGATTGGAACTCTAAATGGGGAGCTCACGATCATGTTTTCATGAAACGTTTTGAAAACGACTTAAAAGGACAACAAAATGAACCCTTTTTTAAAATTGCACTCACGCTAACTAGTCATGAGCCTTTTGAATTCCCTGATGAATATAAATTTGGAAAAGACACCGAAGAAAATAAATTTAGAAGTGCACATGCCTATACAGACAAAGTGATCGGTAATTTTGTAGCCTTTGCTAAAAGACAAACTTGGTATGACAATACATTAATTATAATTGTATCTGATCACGGACATCGTTCTCCAAAACATGAGGGAGTTTTTAATTCTCCTAAAAAATTTAGAATTCCTATGTTGTGGTTGGGAGGTGCCTTACAGAAAACAGGAATTGAGATCTCTACCATTGCAAGTCAAATTGATCTTCCCTATACTCTTTTAAGCCTCTTCAACACCTCGAACAAAGAATTTATTTTTAGCAAAAATATATTCAATACATCGGACAATCATTATGCGCATTATATTTTTAACAAAGGGTATGGTACCATTTCAAAAGAGGGTGTTTTTGTATATGATTATGTAGGGAAAAGGTCGATTTTAGAAACTGGAAAAAACACCAAGAGCTTGGATTCTCTCGGAAAGGCAATTACCCAAAATGCTTTTCAAGATTTTTTAATGAGAAAATAATTTTCAGGCTTTCTTTGGTTTGGTAATTTTTGTGGATCAATTACACATCAATAGAAGCCTCTAAACTATGATTTTTAATCCATCATAGGCTAAAAAAACGTTCTCTGGTAAACTTTTAGATACCTCGTCATGAAATCCTAACTTATGACTAATATGTGTGAAAAAAGCTTTCTTTGGAGCAATGTCTGCAACAAATTCTAAGGCTTCCTCTAAGTTAAAATGTGTTGGATGCTCCTCTATTCGCAGGGCATTAACAATCAAAACATCCAAGTTATCAAGTTTACTTTTTTCTTCATTAGAGATCGATTTCACATCTGTTAAATAAGCAACATCAGCAAATCTATAGGCGGTTATCGGTAAATTACCATGAAGAACTTCCAACGGAGTTACCTCCAAACCATCCACCATAAAACTTTTTTGCCCCACAATATTAGGGAGAACACTTGGAGCACCAGGATACTTATTTTCTAAACTAAAAATATATTCAAATCGCTTCTCTAAACTCGTTAAAGTTCGCTGGTTTAAATAAATAGGCATCTCTCCTATTTTATAGCAAAAAGGTCTTAGATCGTCCAAACCTCCAATATGGTCTGCGTGCTCATGTGTAAAAAACACACCATTTAATGACTCAATTTTCTCTCTTAACATCTGCTGCCTAAAGTCTAAACCACAGTCTACAGTATAAGAAACATCGTCCCAAGAAATCATAATTGAAGAACGTAATCTTTTGTCTTTCAAGTTTTTAGATAAGCATACAGGATGATTACTTGCAATCATTGGAATCCCTTGAGAGGTCCCTGTACCTAAAAAGGTAATTGTAAGCTGTTTTTTAATTGTATCCATCGGAACAAAAATAACATAAAAATTGACTGATAGTTTACTATTTTAGTACATTTGTTAGAACTAAAAAAAAATATTGTATGGCTATTTCTTTAAAAGGAGATCAAGAAATAAGTAGTGTCCCAACTACTAAGAACAAAGCACTTAGAATTAATTTAAATACAGATATATACGGAACATTTGCCGAGATCGGAGCAGGTCAAGAAACTGCTCGTAATTTTTTTAGATCAGGTGCAGCTTCCGGAACGATTGCAAAAGCCATGAGCGCTTATGATAAAGATTTCTCTGATGCTATCTATGGATTAGAAGAAGATAGACGCTATGTGACACAACCTCGATTACAGAGAATGTTAGGTCATGAGATCGCTTTAATGGAAGACCGCTTAAGCAGACAAAAACACCCTGATAAATTGTTTTTTAGCTATGCAAACACTGTAACTACCATCGATTTTGTAAAAAAATTCAAAGGCCATGGCTGGGTAGGTATTCGATTTCAATTAGATCCATTAGAAGACTATAATGAAATCGTCTTACATCTGCGCTTTAAAGAAACAGATGCACGTTTACAACAAGAAACTCTTGGCGTACTTGGTGTAAATTTAATATATGGGGCTTTTTATTTAAATGACAATCCTAAAGATTTGGTAAAATCTTTTTATGATAATTTAAGTAATGATCAATTAGAAATTGACATGATTAATTTCTCTGGACCACGATTTATGTATGTTGACAATCGTTTAATGAGTCTACAATTACTTAAAAATGGAATGACCAATGCAGTAATGTTTGGTCCTGATGGAAACAATTTGTTGCCTGCTCAAGTTTTGTACAAAAAAAATATTCTAGCACTTCGTGGTAGTTTTAGACCTGTTACAAAAGTGAACATGGACATGTATGAAAAATCAAAAAAATTATTTTTAGCAGAAAAAAAAGTTGACGAAAGTAAAACTCAAATTATTTTTGAAATTACATTAAGTAACCTTACCGCTGAAGGTAAGATTAATGAACGAGATTTTTTAGACAGAGCTGAATTATTGTGTTCTTTAGGACAAAATGTGATCATTACAAATTTTCAACAATATTTTAAATTAGTAGAATATTTTAGTGAATTCACAAAAGAAAGGATGGCCTTAACAATGGGGTCTCAGAATCTTGTTGAAATCTTTGATGAAAAATATTATAGAAATCTAAGTGGTGGAATCTTAGAGGCTTTTGGGAAATTATTTTACAGAGATTTAAAAGTATACATGTATCCTTATCTTGATGCTGATTCAGGAGAATTCATCAACAGTGAAAACTTAAAAGTTCACCCGAGAATGAAAGAATTGTATAAGTTTTTTAAGAAAAATGGTAGACTTATAAACATCGACGATTTTGATAAAGATATTTTAAATATTTTCTCACGAACTGTGTTAAAAATGATTCTAAATGGAGAAAATGGTTGGGAAGAAATGTTACCCAAAGGAATCGCAAATATCATCAAACAAAAAAGACTTTTCGGATACTCAAGGTCAAGAATTAAAAAATAGCAGACACTAAAAAAGGAAGCAAAATTGCTTCCTTTTTTAGTATTTAATTACCAAGTAATATCCTACAAGGGTATAATTCTGGCTTGTTTTCGATAAACTGATGTATCCAAATGGATAGTTCTTCTATTTCATAAGGTAACAATCCACTCAAAGCCTTTTCAACTTCTTTATAAAACAGCTCTGAATTAAAACTTACTTTAGTAAGAACTGTTTTTGTATACTCAAACATTTGTCTAGCCATTTCTTTACTTTGCCATATAACGTTAAGTAAATCATTTTTAGTATGATGCATACTGTATAAAAAAACCATCATTTGAAAATGATGGTTTTTTTTATTAAAATCTTATAGAGACTATAATTTGTTAATCTTTTCAACCAAGGCTCTTGCTTTTGTTTCTAATTCCTGATGAATTCCTTTAAAATGAGCTTTTTTGTTCTCAACCTTAGATTCATTTATTTTAGAAACTAAATCGTCGAAAGTTTCAATAGCCTCATCAATAATTGCATCTCCTTTTTCTGGTGCATTTTTTAATATTGATACGTCTAATGCATATTCAATAACATCCCCTAAAACGTAATTGACATCTTTTTTTAAGTTTTTTATACTTGCCATAACTTATTATAATTTTGAATGCTGCAAATTTAGTTTATTTATTTAAAATAGCGTTAAAACTTCTTTTATATTTGAAATTGTATGATAATTGGATTTAGAGGAAATTTCCTCGGAAACTTCTTCGTGAACCCAAGTAGTGTGAAACGGAACATGAATTGCAGACGCCCCTATTTCTACTAATGGTAGCACATCAGATTTTAAAGAATTTCCAATCATTAATAATTCTGAGGGTTGAATGTCTAAATGATGAATTAATTTCTGATAATCTTCTTTCTTTTTTTCTGTCATTACCTCTATATGATGAAAATACTTTAGTAATTTGGATTTTTCTAATTTTCGTTCTTGATCCAATAAATCTCCTTTTGTAGCAACAATTAGTTGATATCTTTCATGAAGGAATTGTAAAACCTCTTCTATTCCGTCTATCAACTGAATCGGTTTGTGTAGCATCTCTTTACCAATCGATAAAATGGCTTGAATTGTTTTCTGAGAAACTTGATAGTTAGAGAGCTCTAAAGCACATTCGATCATGGATAGAATAAAGCCTTTTATGCCATATCCATAGTTCGATAGGTTTTTTATTTCTGTTCTGAACAGCTCTTGATCTATTTTGTTGTGAGTTTCATACTGCTCCAATAATTTTGCGAATTGAGATTCTGCCTCCCTAAAATAAGTTTCATTTACCCATAAAGTATCGTCAGCGTCAAAAGCAATCACTTTTATGTTATTATGTATTTTATTCATCAGATGATTGGTTTAGAAATCGAATTGCTTTTTCTAAATCTTCTGGAGTATCGATTCCTATCGCCTCAATATCGGTTTCTACCATTTTAATTTTTTTGCCAATTTCTTGATACCTAATGGCCTCAATTTTTTCAGCAGCTTCCAAGGGTGTGACTGGAGTGTGATAAAAATCTATTAACGCTTGCTTTCTAAAGGCGTATACTCCTTTATGTTTATAATATTTTATGGGATTATCTCGATCTCTTTGATAAGGAATTACACTTCTCGAAAAGTAAATAGCTAAATTATTTACATCAGTAATTACCTTAACATTGTTAGGATTTTCAATATCTTCTTTATTAAAAATCTGAACCTTTAAAGAGGCTAAGTCGATCTCATTTTGAGGATCATTTTTAAAAACATCAATCAATTTTGAAAGTGAAGTTTTATCAATAAAGGGTTCGTCACCTTGAACATTTATGACAACATCTGTTTCAATATTTTTTACAGCCTCGGCAATTCTATCAGAACCACATTGGTGATCTTCCTGACTCATAATTACTTTTCCTCCTGCTTTTTTAATAGTTTTAAAAATGACTTCAGAATCTGTTACAATATACACGTCATCAAATAAATTTGTATACAATGCGGCTTCATAAGTTCTCAAAATAACAGGTTTTCCACCCAAATCTTTCATTAATTTGCCGGGAAAACGAGTTGCACTGTAACGCGCAGGAATCATAGCAATTATATTCATCTGGTTTCTTTTAATTATGACTCTACTATTTTTTCTATTTACTTTTTTACAAATAAAACTTACTCTCCTGAGTAGCTAACAAAATTACGTGGTGTTTCATATAATTTAATTGACAATTCAAGGTCTTGAGATATCTTGTCTCGAAGTTTATTATAAATAACTACGGATATATTTTCTGCTGTTGGATTTAAATCTTTGAACTCTTCAAGCTCAATATTTAAATTTTTGTGATCAAAATAATCTTCAATTTCAGATTTTATCAATCCTCTTAAAATTGACAAATCCATAACAAATCCAGTTTCAGGGTCTATTTCACCTTTTACAGAAACTATTAACTCATAATTGTGACCATGAAAATAAGGGTTATTACACTTTCCGAAGACTTGAGAATTTTTTTCATCAGCCCATTCTTTTCTGTATAGTCTGTGAGCTGAGTTAAAATGGGCTTTTCTGTGAACTGTAACTTTAGGCATTTTTTATTTTTTTAAAAGATTTATCAAATATAATTTTAAACCACTCGGTATATTCTTTTGGATTTTTTTTAATGTCATTTCTAACATCTATCAGAGTCATCCATTTGTAATTTTCTACTTCTTCTTTGTTAATATTGGGAGTATCGTTGTAGTAACCAATCATTACATGATCTAACTCATGCTCTGTTAAACCATTGTCAAAAGGAGCTTTATAGATAAAAGAAAAAAGTTCTTTTACCTCTGTAACAAACCCCATTTCTTCTTGCAATCTCCTTTTACCAGCTTCTATATTTGTTTCTCCATCCCTTTGATGAGAACAACAGGTATTGGTCCATAATAAAGGAGAGTGGTATTTACTTGCAGCTCTTTGCTGTAATAGTAATTCCCCTTTTTCATTAAAAATAAAGACTGAAAATGCTCTGTGTAAAACGGCTTTTTCATGAGCTTCCATTTTTCCCATTAACCCAATCGAATTGTCTTTTTCATCTACTAAAATAACCTGTTCCTCCATACTTACAAACATAAGAAAATCAAAGAGTATTATATCATAAAATAAATACAAAACTGAAAATACTTTTCTGTTTATTTATTGTGATAACCTATATTTGCGAGTGTTTTAAACAAATTTGTGTAATGAAACTTTTTCATGTTTTCCTAATATTGGTCTTTTCAATGCTGTCTTTTCAATGTAAAATGGAAAAACAACAAACGAAAACCAACACTCTAATTGAAAAGAAAAAAAATAAATTACAAAAACAACAAATAAAAAAATGGGACAGTTTAAATAGGCACAACACCAATGCTTTTTTAACTGAATTTGGGAAACAAAACCAAGAAACACTTGTGCGTATCAAAACCGATTTTGGAGATATAAAAATTCAATTATACAAAGACGTACCCATACACAGAGCAAATTTTATTTTCTTAACTAAAATTGGTTATTTCGATACAACAGTTTTTTACAGAGTAGCTAAAAATTTTGTAATACAAGGTGGTAATTCCGACGAAATGTACACTCAAAAAGTACGAAGAAAGTATGGAAACTATCTTTTGAAACCTGAGTTCAGAAAAAATAGAACCCACAAATATGGTGCATTAGCTGCCGCCCGACAATGGGAACACAATCCACATAAACTGTCTAGTCCTTTTGAATTTTATATGGTTCAAAATAAAAATGGCGCACATCATTTAGATCATGAACATACTGTTTTTGGAGAAGTAATTTCTGGTTTTAATACCATGAAAAAAATCTCTAAAATTAAGGTTGGTATTGATGAGTGGCCTGTTGAAGATGTAAAAATGACTATTGAAATTTTAGATTGATATTTCTCTTTGTAAAACCTATCTTTGCACCTCAATTTTTGTAGATGAATTTTTTAGAAGAAATAGCACGTAGAAGAACCTTTGGTATCATATCCCATCCTGATGCTGGTAAAACAACGTTGACAGAAAAATTATTACTTTTTGGAGGAGCAATTCAAGAGGCTGGTGCTGTAAAAAATAACAAGATTAAAAAAGGAGCGACTTCCGATTTTATGGAAATTGAGCGTCAACGTGGTATTTCTGTTGCCACTTCTGTTTTAGCGTTCATCTATCAGAATAAAAAAATAAATATACTGGACACCCCTGGTCACAAAGATTTTGCGGAAGATACTTTCAGAACATTGACTGCTGTGGATAGTGTTATTGTAGTTATTGATGTTGCAAAAGGTGTAGAGCCACAAACTGAAAAATTGGTCGAAGTTTGTAGAATGAGAAGCATTCCTATGTTAGTTTTCATCAACAAACTAGATAGAGAGGGTAAAGATGCTTTTGATCTGTTGGATGAAGTGGAACAAAAATTGGGTTTACGCGTAACTCCAATGAGTTTCCCCATTGGAATGGGTTATGATTTTAAAGGGATTTACAATATTTGGGAGAAAAAATTAAATCTTTTTTCGGGAGATAATAAAACCTCTATTTCAGAAGGAGTTCAATTTGATGATTTATCAAATACTGAATTAGATACTGCTATTGGTGAAACAGCGGCAGAAACTTTACGTGAAGAAATAGAATTAGTTGAGGAAGTTTACCCTAATTTTAATCAACAGGAATATCTAGAGGGAAAATTACAGCCTGTATTTTTTGGATCTGCATTGAATAATTTCGGTGTAAAAGAATTATTAGATGCTTTTATTGAGATAGCTCCTTCACCTCAACCCAAAAAAGCGGAAGAACGCATGGTAGATTCTAAAGAAGAAAAACTAACGGGCTTTGTTTTTAAAATTCACGCTAACATGGACCCCAAGCACAGAGATCGATTGGCCTTTATTAAAATTGTTTCTGGTGTGTTCAAAAGAAATGCTCCCTACTTACATGTAAGAAATGGAAAAAAAGTAAAGTTTTCAAGTCCAAATGCCTTTTTTGCTGAAAAAAAAGAAATTGTAGACACCTCTTTTCCTGGCGATATTGTGGGTATTCATGATACCGGTAATTTTAAAATTGGTGACACCTTAACTGAAGGAGAACAATTAAATTTTAAGGGGATTCCAAGTTTTTCTCCAGAGCACTTTCGTTATGTGAACAATGCAGACCCAATGAAATCAAAGCAATTATACAAAGGTTTGGATCAATTAATGGATGAGGGTGTTGCACAATTATTTACTTTAGACATGAATGGTAGAAGAGTTATTGGTACAGTTGGCGCCCTTCAATATGAGGTAATTCAATATCGATTAGAACATGAATATGGTGCAAAATGTAGTTATGAAAATTTACAAGTACACAAAGCTTGCTGGGTAGAACCAGAAGATATTAAAAATGAAGAATTTAAAGAATTTAAGCGAGTAAAGCAACGTTATTTAGCAAAAGACAAACAAGGTCAATTGGTATTTTTAGCAGATTCTGAATTTACAATTCAAATGACCCAAAGTAAATACCCCTCTGTAAAACTTCACTTTGTTAGTGAATTTAAAAACTAAAAATTAAAGTAAAACAACTAATTATAATTAAGAATATGGAAAACGGTTTGTATGCAAAATTTACCACTTCAAAAGGGGAAATTTTAGTAAATTTAGAATTAGAAAAAGCTCCTGGGACAGTAGGTAACTTTGTCGCTTTGGCAGAAGGAAATTTAGAAAACTCTTCAAAGCCACAAGGAACACCCTACTATGATGGATTAAAATTTCATAGAGTCATTCCAGATTTTATGATTCAAGGTGGATGTCCACAGGGAACAGGTACAGGAAATCCAGGTTATAAGTTTGACGATGAGTTTCATCCAGATTTAAAACACGATGCTCCAGGTAAATTGGCAATGGCCAATTCTGGACCGGCTACCAATGGAAGTCAATTTTATATTACACATGTGCCGACTCCCTGGTTAGATAACAAACACACTGTTTTCGGAACGGTAGTTGAAGGACAAAGTACTGTAGATACTGTTGCTCAAGGAGATGAAATGAAAGTAGAAATCATCAGAGTTGGTGATGCTGCTACCAACTTTAATGCCGTTGAGGCTTTTAGAACTTTTGAAGGATCTAGAGAAAAGCGAGAAGCCGAAGAAAAAGCAACACAAAAAGCATTATTAGATAAAGTTGCTGCAGGTTATGAGGAGACCACAAGTGGTCTACGTTACCAAATATTACAGAAAGGGGAAGGGAAAAAGGCAACCAAAGGTGCCGGAGTTTCCGTTCATTATAAAGGCCAATTATTAGACGGTACTGTTTTTGATTCTTCTTACAAAAGAAAACAACCAATCGATTTTAATGTAGGTGTAGGTCAAGTAATTGCTGGATGGGATGAAGGAATTCAATTATTACAAGTAGGTGATAAAGCTCGCTTTGTCATTCCTTCTGACTTAGCCTATGGGGCCGCAGGTGCAGGAGGAGTTATTCCTCCAAACGCCACTTTAATTTTTGATGTAGAATTGATGAACGTAAAGTAAGACGTTCTGATTTAAAATAGGACTGAATCATAATTGATTCTGTAAAAGCTCTCCAATTACGGAGGGCTTTTTTTTTAAAAATTCTGTGATTTTTTCGCCTTATTGTTTTTTTAATTAAAAATAGCTAACTTGCATATGTTCAGTATTTTGCAATAGAACTTCAACAATTTCGAAGTTTACCTTAACAAAAACATGATTAAAAAAAACATAGTGGTTTCTATTTTTAAAAATATTCTTACCGATAAAACACGTGGAAAAATTGAAAAATTAATTCTCAAAGTAGCGTTGATTAGTTTTTTTATTCACTTAGCAGTTATCTACTTTTTAAAATTTGATTTCATAGATTTTAACTTTAATTCGGAATTACTTAAAAACCCCATATCTGCCATTTACACTCCCTTTTCTTTTATTCTTGTTTATGAGGTTTATCTATTAATCTACTATTTACCAAGGTCGTTTACAACCTACATAACCAAACAATATGAAATAATAACCCTGATCATAATTCGTAAAATATTTAAAGATTTGTCCTCTATAGAACTTTCCACAAATTGGTTTGAAATAAAGGATGACCTTCAATTTACTTACGATTTAATTGCTTCACTATTATTATTTTATTTGATCTACTTGTTCCAGAAAAAAGGAAAACAAAAAACAGTCCAAAAATTGAGTGTGACTCCTGTAATTGAAAAATTTGTTAAAAAGAAAAAATTAATTGCTTTTATTCTAGTTCCACTATTCTTTGGAATGGCGTTATATACGCTTATAAACTGGGCTGCTGGAATCTCAATATCATTCAACCAATTGCCCGAATTCGATAGTATCAATAACCTATTTTTTGATCAATTTTTCACAGTACTGATTTTAGTGGACGTTGTACTTCTCTTAATTTCATTCTTTTATACAAATCAATTTCATAAAATTATCAGAAATTCTGGTTTTATCATTTCTACTATTTTAATTCGAATGTCTTTTGGTGTAAGTGGATTGATCAGTACTATTTTAGTTGTGGTAGCCGTTCTTTTTGGATTAGCAATCATAACAACTCACAACAAGTACGAAAAAAATATTTTGTAATAATTTTTTACAAAATGTCTCACAGATGATGCTGATATTCAAAATAGAGAAAAAGCAGTAGTTCAAAAATTTAAGTAAAGTGATATCAACTACTCTGTTGCTTTTTTATAGTCACTCAAAAGTTTTTGTATCCTTGGGTTTTCATAAACTAGTGGGTATAATTCTTTTAAAACAACATGATAGTCATAATCAATTTTCATCGCAGTTAGCAAATGTGTTATGGCATATTGCTCCTTATTTAAAATAAAAAATAATCCCGTCAACCTATATTCAACTTCAGCAGTGTTCTTATGAATTCTCTGCGCTTTTATCAAAATATTCATTGCATGATTGAATTCACCTAAAAAAGACAGTACATCAGATAAGCCAATAAAATTTTCTAAGCATTGATCATCTAAAGCCAAACATTTTTGAAAACCAGTAATAGCTTCCTCATAAAAATTTAATTTTAAATTAATTTCTGAATAACGTCTCCAATATGTTGCGCTATGTTCTTCAATTTTGATGGCCTTAGAAATGTAATAGGCTGCTTTTTGATAGTTTTCACTTTGGTAGTATATATTACTCAATGTTACCCAACCCTTGTCTAAAAAAGGATCTTCATGAACTGCTTTTTTGTAATAAGAAATTGCTTCATCAAAGTTTTCTAATTTTTCATAACATTCCCCGATTCTCAAATAGACAAATGCAGTTGCATCATCTAAATCTAGCGTTATTAAATAATTAGCAATTGCTTCTTTATACCTCGCTAGTTGTTCTAAAGTCTTTGCTTTCTCTAAATAACCACCCACAAATGATTCATCAATCAAAACAGCATAGTCAAAAGAACTTAAAGCTTCATTGTACATTTCTAGAATAAAATATTGCCTTCCTAGTTGATGCCATGCAACTTCACAATATGGATTTACATCTATATATGAATTTAGGTATAAAATTGCAGCTTTGTGTTCTTTTTCCATATCAAAACAGTACACAATATTATACAAGGCTGCATAGTCTTCGAAATCCACTTTTATACATTTTTGAAAGGTAAGACGAGCATTTTTGAAGTCATCCACATATAAATACTCCATGCCTAATAAAGACCAAACATCTACTTTATCATCTGTAAAAGTGAGGGCTTTTTCAAATAATTCTATGGCTTTTTTGTGATTCCCCTTTTTAGAACTAATCGAAGCTTTTTGGATAAAAACCTCGTCATTGTTGGGTTCTAAACGTTCAATTATTCTCAGCGTCATAGTAGCCTTATCAAGCTCATCTTCAATAACGTAAATTTCTACCTGAAGTAATTTTAAATCTATGGAAGCTGGATGTTGTTGTAATCCTAGTTTGACAGCCTTTTTAGCCAATGCGTGTTTCCCAGCATCTAGGTAATGAACGATTATTTCTTCAAACTCAACCAAATCAAAAAAATAGATATTATTGGTTTTGAGCATGGATTCAAATTTTAATAGAGACATGACTATGATATTTGAATTAATACTTTAAAAATACTATAAGTCATTACATCCTTTTAATTTAGAATGTTTTGTTTTCAACAATTTAATTAACATTAAAAAGAGAACTATTTTAAATACGGATAAATTTTGCATATACATTTATTTGCAGTAATTTTGATGTTCAATAAATGTCAAGCTAATTTGACAACCTTCTTATGAGCAAAAAAATCTTACTTAACTCAAAAGATATTGAACTAATTTTACATCGATTGGCATGTCAGTTAATTGAAAACCACAACGATTTTTCTAATACAGTTTTAATTGGTCTTCAGCCAAGAGGCTCCTATTTAGCGAATCGATTATCAGATTTATTAAAGAACAAATACCAAGTCAAAGAGATACAACTAGGACTCTTAGACATCACTTTTTACAGAGATGACTTCAGAAGAAGAGAAGCTCCTATCGAAGCTACCGCTACTGAAATAGATTTTTTAATTGAAGGGAAAAATGTAGTAATTATCGATGATGTTTTATACTCAGGAAGAAGTGTTAGAGCTGCGTTAACGGCTATACAATCATACGGAAGACCTGAAAATATCGAATTATTAGTTCTCATCGACAGGCGTTTTAGCAGACATTTACCGATTCAACCAGATTACAGAGGTAGACAGGTTGATGCTATAAACGAAGAAAAAGTTTTAGTAACCTGGAATGAAACCCATAAAAAGGACGCAGTATATATAGAATTTAAGTAATTATGTCAGAATTAAGTGTAGAACATTTATTGGGAATAAAGTATCTAAAGTCAACTGATATCGATCTTATTTTTAAAACTGCTGATCACTTTAAAGAAGTGATTAACAGACCCATAAAAAAAGTTCCTTCTTTAAGAGATATTACCATTGCCAACTTATTTTTTGAAAATAGTACTCGTACAAAACTTAGCTTTGAATTAGCAGAAAAACGACTTTCTGCAGATGTGATCAATTTTTCAGCAGGACAATCGTCGGTAAAAAAAGGAGAAACACTTATAGATACTGTTAACAATATCTTAGCGATGAAAGTTGATATCGTTGTGATGCGACATGGAAATGTTGGGGCAGGTGTGTTTTTATCAAATCATGTAGATGCTAAAATTATAAACGCAGGTGATGGTACTCATGAACATCCAACACAAGCTTTGTTAGACTCCTATTCAATTAGAGAGAAATTAGGGAGTGTAAAGGGTAAAAAGGTGCTTATTATTGGAGACATACTTCACTCAAGAGTTGCCTTGTCAAATATATTTGCGTTGCAATTACAGGGAGCTGAAGTAAAAGTTTGTGGGCCAACGACCCTAATTCCTAAATATATTACTAGTTTGGGAGTAACCCTAGAAACCAATCTAAAAAAAGCTCTTGAATGGTGTGATGTTGCCAATGTTTTAAGAGTGCAACATGAAAGAATGGATGTCAACTATTTCCCTTCGACTAGAGAATACAAACAGCTTTTTGGAATCAATCAAGAAATTCTAGACAACCTTGGTAAAAAAATTGTGATCATGCATCCGGGACCCATCAATCGAGGAGTAGAAATCACCAGTGAAGTTGCAGATTCCAATGAATCAATTATACTAGACCAAGTAGAAAATGGTGTAGCCGTTCGAATGGCTGTAATTTATTTATTAGCCCAACAAGTTAAAAGATAAACGATGCTAATAGAAAGAAAAAAAACATTTGTATTAATAACTGGTGAAGAAAACACCTTTTCTGATTTTTTTAATGCTTTTTTAAAGGATCAAAAAGAAATAGAAAAAGAAAATATTGTTGTTCAAATTCCAGAAACTATTAAAGCGACATCTGAAGACTTTTTTTCATTCGTGAATATTGCTGAACAAAAAAAACAAAATGGGACTTCCTTTGTACTGATAAATTCTACGCTCAATATAAGTGATTTCCCAGATTATTTGAATATTGTTCCCACTTTTCAGGAGGCAGAAGATGTCATAGAAATGGAAATTATAGAGAGAGAATTAGGATTTTAATAACCATTGATAATACCAATAAATTATCTTTAAACGCATTGTAACCAAATGGGTATTGCTGTAACTATTTTAGGCTGTCATTCAGCTACACCAAGAATAAATGCTTTCCCTACTTCACAATACTTAGAAATAAATAACAGGCATTTTTTAATCGATTGTGGCGAAGGAACTCAACGTCAAATGCGTAAATATAAAGTAGGCTTTTCTAAAATCAATCATATTTTTATTTCTCACTTACATGGAGATCATTTTTATGGTCTGGTGGGATTACTGGCTACGTTTGGAATTCTAAATAGAGAAAAAGAATTACATATATATGGTCCAAAAGGAATTAAAGAAGTTACTTTATTACAATTAAGATATTCTCAATCTCATGCCAAATATAAAATGATTTTTCACGAATTGTCTTCCAATAAAAGCGAACTCATCTTTGAAGATGATAAGGTTACAGTTAGAACAATTCCCCTCAATCATAGAGTATATACAAACGGTTATCTGTTTACTGAAAAAGAAAAATCAAAAAAACTACATCTAGACAATATCCGCAATTACGAAGAAATTGACAGGGCGGATTACCTGAATATAAAAGCAGGAAAAGATATTGTTTTAGCTACAGGTGAAATTATTTCTAATTCAGAATTGACAATTCCACCTGCCAAACCTTTGAGTTATGCTTTCTGTAGTGACACAAGCTTTAAACCAGATATTATACCCATCATTAAAAACGCTGATATATTATACCATGAAGCTACTTTTTTAACTGATAGAGAAGATTTAGCTAAAAAAACAAAACATTCTACCACAAGACAAGCAGCAACAATAGCAAAACAAGCAACTGTCAAGCAGTTAATTATAGGTCACTACTCAGGAAGATATAAAGACCTAAATTTATTTAAAGAAGAAGCCCAAGAAATTTTTAAAAACACAGATTTAGCCGAACCTGGAAAAGTATTTAACATCAATTAAATGCATTCAACAATTAAATGGGATCTTTAAACAAAAGAAAGAAACAATTCATTAAATTTTATATTTCTTAAAATACTCATATCTTTAAAATCTAAATTTACAGACTTATGAGATCCGCAAAGCAATGGTTTGATGAATATGCAGTTAGTCATCAAAATAAAACCAACCAAGTAGTTCATTTCATTTGTGTCCCAATAATTTTCTATAGTGTTATTGGACTTTTGATGTCTATTCCAACCACCTTTTTAGAAAATAGGTTCGGATTGTATAATCCATTCATAGAAAATTGGGCTGCAGTTATTGGAATTTTAATTTCTTTCTTTTATCTGACTTTAGGATTTTGGTATTTTTTAGAAATGTTTTTGATCATAGTACTTTGTATCATTGGTAATTTCTGGATGGCCAATTATATTGATTTGCTAACTGCATCAATCATTATTTTTATAGCAGGCTGGATTGGGCAATTTTGGGGACACAAAATAGAAGGAAAAAAACCCTCTTTTGCAAAAGATTTACAATTCTTATTAATCGGTCCTCTTTGGGTCATTCAAAAAATTGGAAAGAAAGGAGTATGAAAGAAGAAATTACATTCGAAGATTTTGTAAAAATTGATCTCAGAATAGGGACAATTATTGAAGTTCTAGATTTTGAAAAAGCTAGAAAACCTGCCTATCAACTAAAAATTGATTTTGGTGATTTGGGAATCAAAAAAACCAGTGCTCAAATTACCGATTTATACTCTAAAGAAGATTTAATCAACAAGCAGGTAACAGCTGTTTTGAACTTTAAGCCCAAACAAATTGGGAATTTTATGAGTGAAGTTTTGGTTTTAGGCATCTATAATACAGCGGGTAATGTTGTTTTATTACAAGCTTCTCATAAAGTTCAGAATGGTCAACAGGTTAATTAAAAAATCAATTCCTTGGATTATTGAGGATAACCAGGGCACCAATTACTCCAGGAATCCAACCACAAAGCGTGAGTAAAAAAACAATAAAAAAGGATCCACAACCCTTGTCGATAACAGATAGCGGGGGAAATATGATCGCAAATAATACTCTAATAAAACTCATTTCAACTATTTTTCAATTACTTATGTGTATTTTTTTAGCTATACAAGTATAACACAGTAAAAGGGAATAGACCTTATACCTAGCAAGTATATAAAGATACTAAAAAATCAAGACGTATATCACAGTAAAATCATTATTGAAATAAGAACAAATAGAATTATTTGCCCCCATTTCAGATAAGTCCCTATGTTAGTAGATGTTGTTAAATAGTTAGAGATAGTTCCTGCTAAGACAGCTATTGTTGAAAAAACCAAAAAAGATATTACAATAAATATTGCTCCTAAAATATAAAATTGTAACACTGTTGAAACCGATTCAGAAAAAAGAAATTGTGGGAAGAAAGCTATAAAAAAAGTAGTCACTTTGGGGTTTAATACGTTCATTAGTAAGCCTTTTTTATACATCTTAAAAACAGTTTCATTTTTTTTAACAGCCTCAGATAAAACGATGTTAGCATTTGCTTGATACACTTTAAAAGCCAAATAAAGTAGATAACTTACTCCAAATAATTTAATCATTAAAAAAACACTTTCATTCTCTTCAATAATTGCTGAAACACCAAATGCAACAAATGATGTATGAAGAAGACAACCTGTCATTAAACCCAAAACTGTTGCCAAACCAAATTTTTTTCCATTGACAACGCTTTGTGTTAGCACAAAAAGGTTGTCAGGACCCGGAGAAATTGCTAAAATAAAAGTCGCTATTGCAAAAGAAAAAAGGATTTCAAACATGTTGCAAAATGAGTATGAATTGTATACTGCAAATTAATTATAATTTTCCAACGAACTAAGATTGCTGTAATAGGGCTTTATTAATTCGTTTGATTAAGCTTGGCCCCTCATAAATAAAACCAGTATACACTTGAACAAGATCTGCACCTGCGTTTAATTTTTCTAAAGCATCCTTTTCAGAATGAATCCCTCCCACTCCAATAATGGGGAAAGACTTATGAGAGGTATCTGCCAAATATCGAATGACTTCTGTACTCCTATTTTTTATAGGTTGTCCACTCAAACCTCCTGCACCAATTTTGGCTAATTGTTCTTTAGAGACCTTCAAGCCCTCTCTGTTGGTTGACGTGTTGGAAGCAATGACACCATCTATATTGGTTTCGCTTACCAATTCAATAATTTCATCCAATTGAATGGTATTCAAATCGGGGGCAATTTTTAATAAAATTGGTTTTTGTAAATTTTCTTTATTATTTAGTTTTTTACAAGCAGTTATCAATTCTTTTAAATAGTCTTTGTCATTTAATTTTGCATGACTTCCTACATTAGGACAGCTTACATTCAACACAAAATAATCTACATAAGGGTGTAATGCCTTAAATACCTCACAATAATCTTCTGTATAATTTTCTGGTTGGGTTGTTGTATTTTTTCCAATATTTCCACCAATAACAACCTGCCCCTTATTCTTTTTCAAATTATGGATCGCAGCTTCAATACCGTCATTATTAAACCCCATTCTATTGATAATCCCATGATCATCTTTTAATCTAAATAATCTTTTTTTAGGATTTCCAACTTGTCCTTTTGGAGTTATAGTTCCAATTTCTATAAATCCAAAACCAAAATTGGCCAATTCGTTGAACAAAACTGCATTTTTATCAAAACCAGCGGCTAATCCAACAGGGTTTTTAAAGGTTATTCCAAATAGGGTTCTTTCCAAGCGTTTATCTTCAATGCGATATAAATTTTTAAATAGTAAAGAAACAAAAGGAATTTTTGAAAGAATTTTAATGAGAAAGAATGTAAAATAATGTATTTTTTCTGGGTCGAATAAAAAGAATATGGGTCTTACAATAAATTTGTACATGCTTTCTTCAATTGATACTAGAAGCTACTTACTTCTAGTTAGCAAAATTAAGAATATTTAATTTTGAAATCTAAGAAATAGAGATAATTATGTAATGAATTCGTGTGACTTCATAATTTTTGATGTATTAATTTTTATTACTTTAGTAAAAAATTAAACCGATTTGGAAACAATATTTAATTATTTTGAAACTATTCCCTCCCTTCATAGAAGTCTAATTTTAGTCGGTGGAATTACTTTTTTTTGGGTTTTAGAGGGGGCTATTCCGTTTTTTAAATTTGATTACAAAAAATGGAAACATGCTTTTCCAAACTTGTTTTTTACATTTACAACCGTGCTGATTAATTTCTCATTAGCCTTTGCTTTATTAAAAACCTCAGATTGGGTTCAGGTTAGTAATTTTGGAATAATCAATTGGTTACCGGAAATGCCTCTTTGGCTCTATGTATTCTTAGGGGTGCTATTTTTAGATTTTTTTGGAGCTTATTTAGCACATTACACAGAACATAAAGTGAAACCTTTGTGGATGGTACATTTAGTTCATCACTCGGATCATAAAGTAGATACTACTACAGCAAATAGGCATCATCCAATTGAAAGCGTCATTCGTTTTTCTTTCACTCTATTGGGTGTATTTATAGTAGGTACCCCAATTTCAATTGTAATGTTATATCAATCGATGTCTTTGATTTCCACTCAATTTACACATGCTAACATAAAAATATCCCCCAAGATAGATAAAGTGTTGAGTTACTTTATTGTATCTCCATCAATGCATAAAATTCATCATCACTACAAATTACCCTACACAGACTCTAACTATGGAAACATTTTCTCAATCTGGGATAGAATGCTGGGAACATACTTAGAAATGGATGCTGATAAGATTGTGTACGGTGTAGATACCTTTCCAGATGAAAAAGAAAACTCTTCTTTAAGAGCGCTTCTAAAACAACCTTTTCAGGGATATAGAAAACCAACCGGGATTGAAAATAGTTAATTCATTCTCAAATGATGAAGTACTTTTTTATTTGTATAACACATATTTTTCTCTAACGATTTTAAATTTACGTAGGTCTTCTTTCCATGAATTTTTAATTTCATCTACAGACAAACCCTGTTCTATTTGCTGCTGTAACTTCTTTGTTCCCGCTAAGGTTGTAAAAAAGGGATTGAAAAAAACCTTAGAAGAATTATTCCTATAAGCTTTTATTAGATAAGACAAATCTAATTGAGATACCCTTTTTTTAGTTCTTAAATCTTCACCAAAACATTGTTGATTTTTATGTTTCGGATTTTTTTCAGCATCATTGGATTGAGGTGTAAATTTAAAATTGGTGTTTTTTAAAAAAGGAGAGCCATATATTTGAAATTGTAACTGTGTTCCCCGCCCAGCGGATACATTAGTTCCCTCAAAAAAACACAAACTTGGATACAAATTAATACTTTGATCATTTGGTAAATTGGGAGAGGGTTTTATTGGCAAGCTATATGGAGTATTGTGTGTATAATTATCTATTGGAATTACTTTCAAATCACATTGAACTCCATTTTTTAACCAACGCTCTCCATTAATCATTAATCCATATTCTCCTATGGTCATTCCATATACAACTGGAACTTGATGCATCCCCACAAAAGATGTATGTTTTGATTCCAAAACAGGTCCATCAATATAATGTCCATTAGGATTGGGTCTGTCTAGAACTATTAACGGAAGCCCCATTTCTGCACAGGCCTCCATTACATAATGCAACGTAGATATAAAAGTATAGAAACGAGCACCAACATCCTGTATATCAAATATGACCATATCTATTCCTTCTAAGTGTTTTGCAGAAGTTTTTTTATTGATTCCATATAGAGAAATAATTGGCAATCCTGTTTTGAAATCGAATCCGTCTTTTACAATTTCACCTGCATCTGTTTTTCCTCGGAAGCCGTGTTCTGGAGCAAATACTTTTTTTACAGAAATATTCAAAGACAATAAACTATCTACTAAATGAGTATTGCTGTATCGTACATGATCAAAATAAGGATCCGTTTCTCCAGGAAATACCTCAAAAATAGAATCTCTAGAAGTATAAATAACGGAGGTCTGATTGCTTACAACTGCAATATTTTTATCTTTTAAAAAAGGAAGATAAACATCTGTTCTCTCAGCACCTGTAATAGGATGTTGTGATTGTATCAAATTATTTTTTAAAGGAGGTAAAGAATTTTGTGCAAGAGAAATGAGCTGAAGATTCAACACAAAAAATAATAATAAATATGTACTTTTGAAAGGATTATAAAGAAGTATCAATTTGAATTACGAGTTATTTATTGCGAAACGCATTATTGCTGACAAAAAGTATAAAAATAGTATTTCATCTCCAATAATAAAAATTGCAATCACAGCAATTGCATTGGGTGTTATTATTATGCTCATTGCAATCGCAACAGGAGCTGGTTTACAACACAAGATTCGTGATAAAATTTCAGGTTTTAAAGGACACGTTCAAATTACAAATTACGATACTAATAATTCTGATATTTCTACAGTTCCCATAAATAAAAATCAAGATTTTTATCCTAAGTTTAATAGCATTGAGGGAATTAAAAATATTCAAGTTTTTGCCAATAAAGGAGGATTGCTAAGAACTAAAACTGATTTTGAAGGCATCATTTTTAAAGGAGTGACTACAGATTATGATTGGACATTTTTTAAAGAATATCTAACTGCAGGAAGAATCCCTGATTTAAGGCTTACAAGAACAAAAGAAGTTTTATTATCAGAAAAGATTACAAATCGTTTAAATTTAAAATTAAATGATACCATCTTAGCTACTTTTCTGAAAACTAGTGCTAGTAAATTACCCTCAAATAGAAAATATAGAATTGTTGGAATTTATAATTCTGGTTTCTCTGAATTCGATAGCAGCATGATGATTGGGGATCTAAGAGAAGTTCAAAATCTCAATAAATGGTCTCATGATGAAGTGGGTGGATTTGAAATTATCTTAGACGATTTTAATACTATAAGTAAGAAAGGGAAAGAAATTTACAGTCAAATTGGAGCAACATTAAATAGTAAAACTATTTTAGAGACCCACCCAGCAATATTTGAATGGATTCAACTTTTTGACAATAATATTTGGTTTATAATTGTTATTATGATCTTAGTTGCAGGAATAAATATGATTACTGCTCTATTGGTTCTCATATTGAAACGCGTTCAAATGATCGGTATTTTAAAAGCTCTAGGAGGGACAAATAGCAGTCTCCGAAAAATATTCTTATACAATGCTTCTTACCTTATTTTAAAAGGCCTTTTTTGGGGAAACATCATTGGCTTGTCTTTCATATATATTCAATATTATTTTAAAGTAATTACATTAAACCCCGAAACTTATTATGTGACTACCATGCCTGTTTATATCACTTTAAATAATGTACTATTACTAAATATTGGAACCTTAGTCGTAACTTTTTTAATGTTGATCATTCCTTCATTTATCATTACTAAAATCCTACCCTCAAAATCCATTAAGTTTGCTTAATAAAAAATCTTATGGGTTTCACAAGAAATGAATTGAAATAGTGTCCTTTTTATCAAGCACACAAAAAAACCTTTATCTTTGTATTAGAAATTACATGAATGGACTACGCTGAAAATATACTGGAAACAATAGGAAACACTCCTCTAGTAAAATTGAATATTTTAACCAAAGAACTACCTTGTTTAGTACTTTCAAAATACGAAACCTTTAATCCAGGAAACTCGGTTAAAGATAGGATGGCATTACAAATGATTGAAGATGCTGAAAAAGATGGTCGTTTGAAACCTGGAGGAACCATCATAGAAGGAACGTCTGGAAATACAGGAATGGGTTTAGCATTGGCCGCAATTGTAAAAGGTTACAAATGTATTTTTGTAATGGCAGACAAACAATCTAAAGAAAAAATTGATATTTTAAGGGCGGTTGGTGCTGAAGTAGTCGTGTGTCCAACAAATGTTGAACCAGAAGACGAACGCTCTTACTATTCAGTTTCCAAGCGTTTGGGAGAAGAAACTCCTAATTCTTGGTATGTAAATCAATATGACAATCCAAGTAACTGTAGAGCTCATTTTTTAAGCACAGGACCAGAAATCTGGAAACAAACAGAAGGAAAAGTAACTCATTTTGTTGTGGGCGTAGGAACTGGAGGTACAATTTCTGGTGTTGGAAGTTACCTGAAAATGAAAGCAAAAGAAGCTGGAAGCACTGTAAAAGTTTGGGGTATAGATACCTATGGTTCTGTATTTAAGAAATATCATGAAACAGGTATTTTTGATGAAAATGAAATTTATCCATACATCACCGAAGGAATTGGTGAAGATATTTTACCAAAGAATGTAAATTTCAGTATGATAGATGGCTTTACAAAAGTAACCGATAAAGATGCTGCAATTTATACCCAACGTTTGGCAAAAGAAGAAGGAATGTTTTTAGGGAATTCTGCAGGCGCTGCCGTGAAAGGATTACTACAATTAAAGGAGCATTTTACAAAAGAAGATGTTGTTGTGGTCTTATTTCACGATCATGGAAGTAGATATGTTGGGAAAATGTTTAACGACAATTGGATGCGAGAAAGAGGTTTTTTGGAAGAGAAAATCAAAACTGCAGCTGATATTACAAAAAACAATGCTGAAAGACCCTTGGTAACCGTTCAAACTGAAGAGTTAGTTTCTCACGCCATTGAACGTATGAAAACCTTTAAAATATCTCAAATACCTGTAAAAGATGTCCATGGTTTTGTGGGTGCTATTGATGAATCTATTTTATTACAATATTTTATTACGGATAAAAATATTGCAGAAAAACCAATTAAAGAGATCATGGGAAAACCATATCCAATGGTTAAAAAAACAACAAAGTTGGAAGAGGTCTCTAAGTTGATTACCAGTGAAAATGATGCCGTTATAGTCGATTTAGAAAATGGCAACCATCACATCATTACAAAATATGATATCATTAGTGCCATATAAAAACATAGCATATTGAGTATTTTGTTTGTATTTTTTAAATGCATAAATAAAAAAAACCACCTCTTGCGAGATGGTTTTTTAATTAACTAATTCAAATAATAAACATAATGAAGACAATTCACTAATATTCTTCATTTTATTAATTTACAATTATTGTGCCAAGATCATAATTGAGTGCTTATTTTTGAAATATTTTAATAAAATCACTTCTTTTTATCTCCTTTTGATTTTCATATTAGGCTCAAATGGATAATGTTTCTTTAAGGCTTCTACAATATTGTAGGTTGCAGGGCAAATTGCAGTATTCGCAATGGTCAAATCTGATATTTGAATAAACTTTCTTCTATTCGTATGAGGATATTCAGAACATGCTTTCGGACGAACATCATAGATAAAACAACTATTATCCCTATCATCAAAAAATGAACATGGTGCTGTTTTCAACACCATAAAATCATCTTGATCTCTCTCTAAATACTGAGCTCTAAAGTCAACAACTTTCATTTTCAAATATTTAGAAATACGTTCTATATCTTTATCTGTGAATATTGGGGAAGTTGTTTTACAACAATTTCCGCAGGTGAGACAGTCAGTCTTTGCAAACTCTTTATCGTGTAAATCTTGCATTACATAATCCAAATCCCTTGGCGTCCTCTTTTTTAAGTTTGCAAAATATTTTTTGTTTTCTTTAAAAGTATCTTGGGCTAATTTTGGGAGTTCTTCTAAACGTTTTTCCATATAATATTGGTATCAATAAACTTATTTACTAATTTCAATCAAAATAAAATTGAGAATAGCGCTCATCCATTAGACAATAATAAAACTTCCACAAAATGTAACGAGTTTTAAAGATCTAGATAGGTTTGTAAAAATACAATTATTCTTGAGCAAAAATCATTCTAAAAAATAAATAAAAATGTTTAATTTCGCAATTCAATTTTTCGCATGCAATGAATATTCAAAACATCATAGAAACCAAAGTAAAAGAGGGTTTTTTAGCAATCTATAATACCCAAATTCCGTCCGTCGAATTTCAAGCAACACGAAAAGAATTTGAGGGAGATATTACAGTCGTAGTTTTTCCGATGTTGCGATACAAAAAAGGAAATCCAGTTCAAATAGGAGAAGATTTAGGAACGTATATTGTTGAAAACGTCTCAGATATCTCCAGTTATAATGTTGTAAAAGGTTTTTTAAATCTTGTGATCAAAGATACTTTCTATCTTAATTTCTTCAATTCTATTTATTCAAATGCTACTTTTGGATTCAACTTCCCAAAAAAGAATGAAGAAGCCGTTTTAGTTGAGTATTCCTCACCAAATACCAACAAACCATTGCATCTAGGGCATGTTCGTAATAATCTACTAGGATACTCTGTTGCACAAATCATCCAAGCTTCTGGAAAAAAAGTATACAAAACTCAAATTATTAATGACCGTGGAATTCATATTTGTAAATCAATGCTTGCATGGGAGAAATTTGGAAACGGAGAAACTCCTGAATCAACAGGTTTAAAGGGAGATAAGTTGGTTGGAAATTATTATGTGAAATTCGATCAGGAATACAAAAAAGAAATTGCTGACTTGTTAGCCTCTGGCCTTTCTGAGGAGGAAGCAAAAAAGCAAGCACCTCTCATCATTGAGGCACAAGAAATGTTGTTAAAATGGGAAGCTGGAGATAAACATGTACTTGCGCTATGGAAAGAAATGAATTCTTGGGTCTATCGTGGATTTGAAGTTACTTATAAAAATCTAGGAGTCGATTTTGATAAACTATATTATGAAAGCAACACCTATTTATTAGGAAAAGATAGTATCGACCAAGGGCTAAAATCTGGGGTATTCTACCAAAAAGAGGACGGATCTACATGGTGTGACTTGAGTGATGAAGGATTGGATGAAAAATTAGTGTTACGTTCCGATGGAACCGCAGTATATATAACACAAGATATCGGTACAGCCATTCAGCGTACAAAAGATATTTCTGATGTTAATGGAATGGTGTATACCGTCGGAAATGAACAGGACTATCATTTTAAAGTATTGTTTTTAATCCTAAAAAAACTTGGTTACTCTTGGGCAAAAAGCTTATTTCATTTAAGTTATGGAATGGTAGACTTGCCCTCTGGAAAAATGAAATCAAGAGAAGGAACAGTAGTAGATGCAGATGATTTAATTGTCGAAATGACCTCAACAGCAAAAGAAATATCTGATGAATTAGGAAAATTAGATGGCTATACTGAGCAAGAAAAAGAAGCATTATACAAGACCATTGGTCTGGGTGCTTTAAAGTATTTTATACTAAAAGTAGATCCTAAAAAAAGAATTTTATTTGATCCAAAATCATCCGTTGATTTTCAAGGAAACACAGGGCCTTTTATTCAATACACCTATGCACGAATTCAGTCTATCATTCGAAAAGCTAATTTCGATTATTCAGAATCGATTTCCTCTGTAATCCTCCATGAAAAGGAAAAGGAATTGATAAAACAACTAGAATTATTTCCTGAAGTAGTTCAACAAGCCGCTGCCAATTTTTCTCCAGCAGTCATTGCAAATTACACCTATGATTTGGTAAAAGAATTCAATTCTTTTTATCAAAACGTATCTATTTTAGGAGAAAAAAATCAAGAGAAAAAAATCATTAGAGTTCAGTTGTCAAAAAAAGTCGCTGACACTATAAAGCTTGCATTTTCGTTATTAGGAATTGAAGTGCCAGAGAGAATGTAAATAGAAAACAAGTTTTGAGGTAAATTTATGATTATTGATTAGATTTGCACAACAAACAACACCAATATTAGATAAAAAACAATTATGAAATACGATATCATTATCATAGGAAGTGGACCTGGAGGATATGTTACAGGAATCAGAGCCTCTCAATTAGGTTTTAAAGTTGCCATTGTAGAAAAAGAATCTCTCGGAGGAATTTGCTTAAATTGGGGATGTATTCCAACAAAAGCTTTGTTAAAATCTGCTCAAGTATATGATTATTTAAAACATGTAGATCAATATGGTTTAAAAGCAGAGGCAATTGACAAAGACTTTGACGCTGTTATCAAAAGAAGTCGTGGAGTCGCAGAAGGAATGAGTAAAGGAGTTGCCTTCCTAATGAAAAAAAATAAAATCGATATTATTGATGGTTTTGGAAAAATAAAAACAGGTAAAAAAGTTGAAGTCACATCCGAAAACGGAACCGTAACAGAATACAGTGCTGATTCAATTATTATCGCAACAGGAGCCCGTTCTAGAGAATTACCTAACTTGCCACAAGACGGAGTAAAAGTAATTGGGTATCGAAAAGCCATGACACTTCCAAGTCAGCCAAAATCGATGATTGTTGTAGGTTCAGGTGCTATTGGAGTTGAATTTGCACATTTTTACAACACCATGGGTACAAAAGTGACCCTGGTTGAATACATGCCGAACATTGTCCCTGTTGAAGATATTGATATCTCAAAACAATTTGAACGCTCTATTAAAAAAGCAGGAATAAAAGTAATGACAAATTCCTCTGTAGAGTCTGTAGATACCTCTGGTAAGGGCGTAGTTGCAACTGTAAAAACCAAAAAAGGTGAGGAAACTCTTGAAGCGGATATTCTACTTTCGGCTGTTGGTATTAAATCAAATATTGAAAATATTGGACTAGAAGATGTAGGTATTATTGTAGATAGAGATAAAATTTTAGTAAATGATTTTTATCAGACAAATATCCCTGGATATTATGCAATTGGAGATGTGGTTCCTGGACAAGCGTTGGCACATGTTGCTTCTGCTGAAGGGATCACTTGTGTAGAAAAATTAGCAGGTTTACACACAGAACCTATTGACTATGGAAATGTTCCTGGTTGTACATACGCTACTCCAGAAATAGCCTCTGTTGGAATGACAGAAGCAAAAGCCAAGGAAGCAGGGTATGAATTAAAAGTAGGTAAATTTCCTTTTTCAGCTTCAGGAAAGGCAACAGCAGCTGGAACTACAGATGGTTTTGTAAAAGTTATTTTTGATGCAAAATATGGAGAATGGCTAGGCTGCCATATGATTGGTGCTGGTGTTACAGATATGATTGCAGAAGCGGTTTTAGGACGTAAACTAGAAACAACAGGGCATGAAGTTTTAAAAACAATTCACCCACACCCTACAATGAGTGAAGCAGTTATGGAAGCAGTTGCAGATGCTTATGATGAAGTTATCCATTTGTAACATCTCAATTTCTTTTCTATAAATAACAATAGAAATACAACCATAAAAAGAACAATCCGAAGCGAATCGCTTCGGATTGTTCTTTTTATAGAAAGGTATATTTTAGGTCTAACTATTTTTAAATTAATATTTCCAACAAACAATTCTGGTTACTTTGTTACCCTGATGCATTGGAATCACTTTAAATGTAGTTGCTCCTAATTTTTTTGAGGATTTTTCGAGACTTGCTACATTGTCTTTTTTAGAAACCAAGCTTGTAAACCAACTACTTTTATCCTTAAAAAGAGAGCTTTCGTATAAGTAATTGTGTAAAAAAGCTTTTTCACCACCTACATACCATAATTCATTGTTATTACCAGCAAAATTTCTCACACTATTATTCCCTAGATTCCTAGTTTTTCTTCTATTAGCTCCTCTTGCTTCTTCTGCAGATTTATAAAATGGTGGATTACACATCACTGCAGAGAAAGAATCATTTTCTTCCAAAATACCTTTTAAAATATTATTTTCATCAAACTGCTGGCGTAATTTGATCGCATCGTCTAAATGATTATCATCGATAATATCTTGTGCAGTATCTAAAGAATCTAAGTCAATATCTGTTGCAACGAAATCCCAATCATATGCAGCAACTCCCAATAAAGGGTATATACAAGTTGCACCGGTACCAATATCAAGGATTTTAATTTGCTCTTCTGATGATACTAAATCTGCTAAATGATGAATATAATCCAAACGTCCGGGAATTGGTGGACATAAATTATCATCAGAGAATTCCCAAGTAGTAATTTGATCAAAAGAAAAAAGCAAGGCCTTGTTAAGTTCTTTAACCGCCCTAGGATTGGAAAAGTCAATACTCATATTTCCATAGGAATTCTTGAAAACAAAGTCTTTTAAAATAGGGTTATCTATAATGAGTTGTTTAAAATCATACCCTTTATTGAATTTATTTTTTGGATGTAAACCTTTATTTTTCATTCTAGTTCTAGTACAGTGAATTCTAATTGCAAAGGTTTTAAAGCACCTTGTAACGCTTTTATAAATGTAGGCCCATAAGCTGCATAATATTCAGAAAAATTACGCTGACGCTCTTCCAAACCCTGATTTGGTAACAGTTGATTTTGAAGATCTTTTATACGAGACACCAACTCTTTCTGCCTTCTCTTTTCAGCTCTTAACAAACGTTTTTGAAGATTTTCCAAACCTCTGATTTGCTTTATTTCCTGTGCTTTAACAGCTCCAACAAAGGAAGTATCTGTATTTTTTGCAACCTGTTTTAATTCTGAAAATTGATTTTTTAAAAAATTGATTTTTTCAGAAAAATCAATTTTTATTTGAGAGTTTTCTATTACTTTTTTTGAAAGTAATTGGTGCTGATCTAAAAATAGATCTTTGTGTGAAATCTTTAAATTGTTAAGTTTTTTCTGTTGTTTTTTTGTTATTAATTGTACAGAATTTCTAAGTAATAATATAGGAAAAGGCGTCTCGGTTTCTTTAAAATATTCTTTTAACTCTAACCAATAAGCAATTTCTCCAGCTCCTCCGATGTAACAAATATTAGGTAAAACTACTTCCTGATACAAAGGCCTCATAATAACATTTGGAGAAAATGCGAGAGGATTGTTATCTACTTCTTTTAAAATTTCAGCTTTAGAAAATTTGATTTGTGAATTATTTACAGAATATACCCCATTCTCTAAAATAATACGCTCTCTATAATTATCGCCAACATAAAATAAATTCAGTTCCCTGGGGTTTACTTGAATTTTATACGTTTCCTTTAGAGCTGAAATTGTTTTTAAAACCGCATTGAACGATGTTTGATTTTCTAATTCGTCTTTTATAATTGGGCTAAATAATTCTTTCAACTTTAGATCATCACCGTCTATAATAACCAAACCAGTCTCAGAAAATAATTCATTTACAATATAACGAGTTGCTTCTGCTAAATTTTGATGTTTCAAATAGGCCTCTGAAAATAATTTTTTGAGGAACTCCGCGTTCATAGAATTCCCTAATTGATTTGCAAATGCTTTAAAAACAGCCTCTAACCCATCGGTTGAAAATCTTCCGACAGCACCACCATTTTTTCTATTCCAAGCTACTTTTTTACCTTCAAAATTGAAATAATTAATTTCATCAAAATCATGATCTTCTGAGGCCATCCAATAGATTGGAACAAAATGCTGTTTTGGAAATTTTTCTGTCAGTTCTTCACATAAATTAACTGTTGAAATAATTTTATATAAAAAATATAACGGCCCAGTAAATAAGTTTAATTGATGACCGGTAGTAACAGTAAAAGAATTTTGTTCCTTTAAAATTTCTATATTCTCTTTGGTTTTATCGGAAATTTTAAATTTTTTATATTGATTTTTCAAAGCGTCAACCAGTACTTTTCTTGTATTAGGTGTAAAAGATTGTTGCTTTTCTTCTATTTGATGATGAAACCCTGTAATGTTTGGAAAATTATGATAGAAGGGCTGTATAGATTCCTTTTTCTCCAAATAATCAGTAATTGTTTTTGAGAAAAATCTAGTTTCTTGAAAAGGAATATGTGTTACTTTCATTCTTTTTTACTGCTTTCTTTGAAACAGGGCGTAAATATAAGGTCTTTCTCCTCCATATGGGTTTATAAATACATAATTAAATGTTTTTATCAACTTAAACGCTGGTCCTAGCTCTTTTTCTAACATGGTTATATCATATTTTTTGACAGGCAATTTACAACATTTATCTGCCCCGTCTTTTGCAAAAACAGCAATGATCACAAAGCCTGTTGGACTTAAAATCTTCTTCAACAGATTGAAATATGTCAAAATCGCATCTTTTTCTATAAAAAAATGTAAAACCGCCCTATCGACCCATAAATCAATATTTTCTAACAGCATTAATTTTGAAGAATGCAACAAATCATCAACAATAAATTGAACCTTATCACTAGCTCCAATTCTATTTTTCAATATCGATAAAGACACTTCAGAAATATCACTTGATATAATATTAGAAAACCCCAATTCTAATAAATTATCGGTTAAAACAGAGGTCCCAGAGCCAATATTTAAAATCTTAGCCGCTTTTCCCAATCTCGATTCATCGATTAAATCTAACGTTTGGGTTGATTTTTTCTCAAACCACCCTAATTTTTCGGTTGATTTTTTTTTGTATTCAGTATTCCAATGTTTTTTGTAGTCAATAGAAACACTAGTAATATCAGCACCACTTTTGTTCGAAGTCATATTTCAAAAATACTAAATTTTTTGAGGAAAATTATTCAAAGAAATTAGATCTAACAAAGTTTTACAGCATATAAATACATTATAGTAAAAGACATTTATATATTCCTTACTTTTGAATACCAAAATTCATTTTATGAAAACTACTTTTTTTTTCATCATTACTATACTCTCATTTGGGAATCTCTGTTCTCAAAATTTACAAACTCCTTCTGAATTTTTAGGGTATGAAATAGGGTCCCGATTTACAAGACACCACAAAGTAGTTGCATATTTCAAATACGTCAGTGAGACTATTTCGAATGTTCAATTAGAAAAATATGGAGAAACTAATGAGTATAGACCTTTATATGTAAGTTATATTTCTTCACAAGAAAATATTGATAATTTAGAAAATATTAGAAAGTCTAATCTTTCACAAACTGGTATTATTTCTGAAGATGCAACCAATAAAATAGCCATTGTATGGTTGAGTTATAATGTTCATGGAAATGAAGCTTCAAGTACAGAGGCCGCCATGTTAACGCTCTATGAGTTGGTAACAAATAAAAAAGAATGGTTAAAAAATACAGTGGTTATTTTAGACCCCTGCTTAAATCCAGATGGAAGAGATCGATATGTAAACTGGTACCATCAAGTAAAGAGTTCTCCTTTTAATATAAATCAAGATGGGAAAGAACATTCTGAACCATGGCCGGGAGGTAGACCTAATCATTATTTATTTGACTTAAATAGAGATTGGGCGTGGGCAACACAAGTAGAAACGTTACAAAGGTTACAGATATACAACAAATGGATGCCACATATTCATGTAGATTTTCACGAACAAGGAATAAACGACCCTTATTATTTTGCCCCAGCAGCAGCTCCTTTTCATGAAATTATTTCTGACTGGCAACGTAATTTTCAAACCCAAATCGGAAAAAATCATGCTCGCTATTTTGATCGAGAAGGCTGGTTGTATTTTACAAAAGAAAGTTTTGACTTATTATACCCAAGCTATGGAGACACCTACCCTACCTATATGGGAGCTATTGGAATGACCTATGAACAAGCTGGACATGGACGCGCAGGATTAGGCATAAAAACAGATGAGGGAGAAATTTTAACTTTAAAAAACAGAGCTATTCATCATATGACAACTGGGTTATCTACTGTAGAAGTTGCCTCTAATAATGCTCAAAAATTGAATATTGAATTTAAAAAATTCTTTCTCAATAAGAATACAACTTATAAGAGTTACGTATTAAAAAACGAAAACAAAGACAAAACAGCTCGTTTAAAAGCATTGTTAGACACTCATGAAATCAAATACAAAAACACAAAAAAAGGAACCGTAAAAGGATATGCTTATACCTCACAAACAGATGAAAAAATGAGTGTTTCTTCATCAGATTTGGTAATTCAAACCAATCAACCAAAAGGAAAAATGGTCAAAGCTCTTTTTGAACCTAAAACAAAATTAACAGATTCTTTAACCTACGATATTACAGCTTGGTCTATACCGTATGCACATGGTTTTAAAGCCATTGCCTCCAAAGCAAAAGTAGATGCTCATGTAAATAAGAGTGCTCCATTTAAAAAAAATATTGCTGATCCATCATCATATGCATATATTTCAAAGTGGAATAGTCTTGCAGATGCTTCTTTTTTAGCCGCAGTATTAAAAGCTGATATTGTCCCTCGTTTTTCTGAAAAACCCTTTGCTATTGACGGAAAATCTTATGACAGAGGAACACTTATTATTTTAAGAAATGACAATCAAAATAATTATTTTGATACCAAATTAACAGCCCTTGCCAACAATCATCAAAGAACTTTAACTTCTGTAAAAAGTGGTTTTGTAAGTTCTGGAGTTGATTTTGGATCGTATTCTGTAAAACCTATTCACAAGCAAAAAATCGCAGTATTGTCTGGTAAAGAAACCGTTTCCTTAAGTTTTGGAGAAATTTGGCACTTTTTTGAAACACAATTGCAGTACCCCATTACCAACATAGATGCGAATGATTTTGTAAATATGAACTATGCGCAATATGATGTTATTATAATTCCTAATGGAAATTATATAGAAGTACTGAGCGATGATGTACTAGAAAATTTGCAAGGATGGATACGTTCTGGAGGAACACTACTTGCTATTGAAAACGCCTTAAATAGTTTTGCTGACAAGAAAGGGTTCTCGTTGGTCAAGAAAAAAGCTGCACAAAATTCTACTCAAGCAACACTGACTCCTTTTGCCGATAGAGAGCGAAAAAATATTGCAACATTAATTACAGGTAGTATTTTTAAAAGTAATGTAGACCATACACATCCACTAGCTTTTGGCTATAAAACTTCTTATTTTTCATTAAAATTGAGTGGTAATTCCTACGAGTACCTAAAAGAAGGAAACAATATTGCTTATTTTGACGCAGATGCTAAAAATATTTCAGGCTATGCAGGGAGTAAAGCTATCAAAAACATCCCCAAATCATTATTGTTTGGAGAAGAACAAATCGGAAACGGAAGCATCATTTACATGGTAGACAATCCTTTGTTTAGATCTTTCTGGGAAAACGGTAAACTTTTTATAGCCAATGCTATTTTCTTATTAAATTCTGATCAATTAAAATAATTCTTGTTGTTTCCAAGAGTGACATTGAAATGAAGTGTTTTTCTAACTATTATTTTACAGGAGTACCATACAAGTCGTAATCGCCCGCTTCATAAATTTTAATATCGATAAATTCTCCAATTTTTATATAATGCTCGCGTGCATCTACCAAAACATCATTATCTACATCTGGAGAATCAAATTCTGTCCTACCATAAAAATATTCCCCGTCTTTTCTATCGAACAAACAACGATATGTTTTTCCTATTTTTTGTTGATTCAATTCCCAAGAAATTTGAGACTGAACTTCCATGATTTCATTGACACGCTTAAACTTTTCTTTAGCAGGAACATTGTCCTCTAAAACATAGGCTCCTGTATTTTCTTCATGTGAATATTCAAAAGCTCCCAAACGTTCGAAACGCATTTCCTCTACCCATTCTTTTAACTCTTGAAACATTTCCGGAGTTTCTCCAGGATATCCAACAATTAAGGTAGTCCTTATGGCCATTTCTGGCACTACCTCTCTAAACTTATGAATTAAAGCAGTTGTTTTTTCATGAGTTGTACCACGCTTCATCGATTTTAACAACTCGGTATTGATATGTTGTAACGGAATATCTAAATAATTACACACCTTAGGCTCTCGTTTCATCACTTCTAAGACATCCATTGGAAAACCGCTAGGAAATGCATAATGCATACGAATCCATTCGATTCCATCAACTTTTACAAGGGCTTCCAACAATTCTGCCAAAGCTCTTTTTTTGTAAATATCTAAGCCATAATAGGTTAAATCTTGTGCAATTAACATCACTTCTTTAATCCCTTTAGAGGCTAATTTTGTTGCCTCTGTAACAAGATCTTCAATGGGAGTGGAAACATGTTTTCCTCGCATTAAAGGGATGGCACAAAATGAACAAGGTCTGTCGCAGCCTTCGGCAATTTTTAAATAAGCGTAATGTTTTGGAGTTGTAGTTAACCGCTCTCCTATTAATTCATGCTTGTAATCTGCTTCTAAAACTTTTAATAAATTTGGTAAATCGTGAGTTCCAAAATACTGATCTACATTAGAAATTTCTTTTTCTAGATCTGGCTTATAGCGTTCACTTAAACAACCCGAAACAAAAACTTTATCTATTTCTCCGGCTTCTTTTCTTTGCGCATGGTATAAAATAGTATCTATGGATTCTTCTTTGGCTTTCCCAATAAAACCACAAGTATTGATAACCACAATATTTCCATCATCGTTTTCATCTTCATGAACAACCTCTTTTCCATTGGCTTTTAATTGACCCATTAAAACTTCAGAATCATAAATATTTTTAGAGCAGCCTAGGGTAACTACATTGATCTTATTTTTTTTAATGGTTTTTGTACGCATATCTTTTTTTTAATGATTGCAAATATACAGCTTAATTAGAGTTAATTTAAAAAGTTTTTTAGAAGGTTTTTTCTTAAAAAATAGATAACAAAGATCATTTCCTAAACTTTTATTAAATTTAGGGTGCTATAAAAGTTATTATATATATGTAGTACTCATTAAGCCTTCTTAATTTTACACAAAAACAAGAATGGATCTATACCATAAACCAATGAAACACTTATTTAAAAAATCATTATTCACTTTATGTGCCTTTGCCTTTCTTATTTCGTGTAAGAGAGAAGCTCTAAAAATATATACAAACGAAGAGATTGCTGCAGAGTCGAAAAAAGTCAGTACTTTTCTTCGAAAATCTTTTGAAAATCAGGTGAGTCTTTCTCCCGAACTTCAAACTAGACTTGGAATAAAAACAGACTATGGAAAACTGGACGACAATACTCCGGAAACCGAGAACAGAGATCTGGCAATCCACAAAAAGGAACTTGCTTGGTTAACAGATTCTGTCAATATAGCAGCGCTTTCTAAGGAAGTTTTATTGAGTTATAAATTGTACAAGGATAAGGTAAAAAACAACATTGCTGATTACAAGTACCGATTATACAACTATCCTGTAAATCAAATGTTTGGAGCACAGTCTGGTAAACCTGCTTTCTTAATTAACATGCATCGAATTGAAGATGTTTCTGATGCGAATGCTTATATCTCTAGATTGAATGAATTTAATAAATACTTCACCCAATTAATTAAGAATTTAGAAACTCGTGAAGCCCTGGGAATCGTACCTCCAAAATTTGTTTTCGACAAAGTGATTCAAGACTCAGAAAATATATTAGTAGGCCAACCATTTGATACCTCTGATAAAAAAAGTACTTTATTAAAGGACTTTTCGGAAAAAATAAACAAGTTAAAAATTGCTGCTAAGAAAAAAAATAAGTTAGAAATCATGGCAAGACAAGCGCTGTTAACATCGGTAAAACCTGCCTACAGTAATTTAATTTCTTTCCTAAAAAAACAAAAAGAAAGAGCAAACTCCGATCATGGAGCATGGAAATTTCCTAATGGAGAAGCGTTTTATAATAATGCATTAAAAAGAACTACAACAACAGACTTAACAGCCAATGAAATCCATCAAATAGGATTGGATGAAGTCGCAAGAATTCATAAAGAAATGAATATGATTCGCAATAAAGTTAATTTTGAAGGAACCTTGCAAGATTTTTTTCAGTTTATGAAGACAGACAAGCAATTCTATTACAATGATGATAAACAAGGAAAAGACGCATATCTAAAGAAAGCAGTCAGTTTGATTGATAGCATGAAAACTCGATTAGATGAAATCTTTATTACAAAACCCAAGGCAGAAATCATGGTCAAAGCAGTTGAGTCGTTTCGAGAACAATCGGCTGGAAAAGCATTTTACAATCGTCCGGCAGCAGATGGCTCTCGACCAGGTATTTACTATGCCAACTTATATGATATGGAATCAATGCCGATTTATCAGATGGAAGCATTGGCATATCATGAAGGAATTCCAGGACATCATATGCAATTGGCAATTCAACAAGAACTAAAAGAAGTCCCCTTGTTCAGAAAATTTGGAGGGTACACAGCTTATACAGAAGGTTGGGGGTTATACTCTGAATTTATCCCAAAAGAAATGGGATTCTATGCAGATCCTTATTCAGATTTCGGACGTTTGGCGATGGAATTGTGGAGAGCATGCCGATTGGTAGTAGACACAGGGATTCATGCCAAAAAATGGACACGCGAAGAAGGGATTGCTTACTACACAGAAAACACACCTAATGCCAAGTTAGACGTCATTAAAATGGTTGAAAGACATATTGTAATGCCAAGTCAAGCAACAGCCTATAAAATCGGAATGTTAAAAATTTTAGAATTGCGAGCCAAAGCAAAAAATGCACTAGGAGATCAATTTGATATTCGTGAATTTCATGAAGTCGTTCTCTCTCATGGGGCAATTCCTTTACATATTTTGGAAAACTTTGTCAATGAATACATTAGCGACACTCAATCTTAAATAAATTAATTCATATCTACTAAAGTTGAAAGCATAATCATTAGGTGTCAAAATGAAAAAAGTAAATTAACCATATCCTCTCGTGAAGATAGCTACATGAAATTCAGAGTTATCTGAAATTGCTCTGGTATTTACCAAATATTGTTTTTGCTATTTCCCTTTAGAACCCTCAAAAAATGTTCCTCCTATGGGAAGCATAAGCGGTCAAAAGATTTCTAATCACAGATGGAAGATTAATATTAACCTTACTTTTTACGGCGAGGAGAACAGAACAATAGAAGAAAAATTCCTCTCAAATGAAGACCCATCATACCCCACTCTTGAAGTCTTCACAAATTGTGTAAGTTATTTAAAAAATGAATCTACAAATTCACTTTTATTAAAAACTTGTAAATCATCTATTCCTTCTCCAACGCCTATATATTTCACAGGAATTTGAAACTGATCTGAAATACCAATTACAACACCTCCTTTTGCAGTCCCATCAAGTTTTGTCACTGCTAATGAAGTAACCTCTGTAGCTTTTGTAAACTGTTTTGCTTGCTCAAATGCATTTTGACCTGTAGAACCATCTAATACTAATAAAACATCGTTAGGAGCGTCTTGAACTACTTTTTGCATGACCCTTTTAATTTTAGTCAACTCATTCATTAAATTAACTTTATTATGTAGACGTCCAGCAGTATCTATAATGACAACATCAGCCTCTTGAGTCACAGCAGAGGTAAGTGTATCAAAAGCTACGGAAGCAGGATCAGAGCCCATTTCCTGATGTACAATTGGCACTTCTGTTCTATCGGCCCAAATTTTTAATTGATCTATCGCAGCAGCTCTAAAGGTATCTGCAGCTCCCAAAACAACTTGTAAGCCTTGTTTCTTAAATTGATTTGCCAACTTACCTATTGTTGTTGTTTTACCAACTCCATTGACTCCAACAACCATAATTACGTAGGGCTTTTTATTTGATGGGATGGTAAATTCGATTTCATTACCTAAATTCGTTTCTGATAGCAATCCTGCAATTTCTTCGCGAAGAATATTTTGAAGGGCTTCTGTTCCTACATATTTATCTTTAGCTACTCTTGCTTCAATTCTATTAATAATTTTAAGTGTCGTATCTACACCAACATCAGAGGCAATCAAAACCTCCTCTAAATTATCTAAAACATCATCATCTACTTTAGATTTTCCTGCAACAGCTTTCGTTAATTTACCAAAAAAACTTTCTTTAGATTTTTCTAGACCCTTGTCAAGTGTTTCTTTGTTTTCTTTTGAAAAAATTTTTTTAAAAAAACTCATTTTTATCTCTTATGCACTGTAATAGTTTGTTAAAAAACGTGTCCGCTAGATAGTTGACAACAATTAATCATTGCTTACATACCACCATTGCGAATCAATATTCAAAAATACACAATTCTACATCATAAAAAAAGCTACTTTCTGCATTAGAAAGTAGCTTGAAATATTTTGTGAAGTAAATCTTACTTTTTCGCTAAAAACTCATTTACTTTAGAAGGATCCATGATTGATTCTACAAAAGTATACGCTCCTGATTTAGGTGATTTTACCATTTTTATAGCTTTACTTAATCTTTTTGAACCTGTCTGTAACGATGCTACTGATTTTTTTGCCATTGTCTAATTTTTTAGATCTATACTCCTAATACCGAGCTTTAGATGTTTAATTATTTAATTTCTTTATGAACAGTCATTCTCTTCAAAATAGAATTGAATTTTTTAATTTCTAATCTATCTGGTGTATTCTTTTTGTTCTTCGTTGTAATATATCTAGAAGTACCTCTTTCTCCTGATGCTTTGTGCTCAGTACATTCTAAAATTACTTGAACTCTGTTTCCCTTTTTTGCCATTGGTATAAAATTTTAATTCGCTTGAGCTTATTTAGTTAAAATTCCGTTAGCTCTCGCTTCTTTTATAACTGCAGAAATTCCTTTTCTGTTGATATTTTTCAATGCAGAAGCAGATATTTTTAAAGTAATCCATTTATCTTCTTCTGGAATATAAAAACGCTTGGTCATTAGGTTAGCGTCAAACTTTCTTTTTGTTCTATTTAAAGCGTGAGATACATTGTTCCCAACCATTGCTTTTTTTCCTGTTAATTCACAAACTCTAGACATCTTTTCGACAGTTTTATAGTATTATCTCTAAACGAGGTGCAAATCTACAAATAAATCTAATCCCGAACAAAACAATTTTATAAATTTTTAAAGAATTTCTTTTCGTAAAATTTCAAGTGATTTACTCACTGTTTTGTTGATTACTTTTTCTCTGGGCTGACCAAAATTGAATTTTTGAACAATCTCCTGATCATCAGATATAAAAGCAATATAAACGATTCCAACACCATCACTATTGTGGTCTAAGGTTGGACCTGCATTTCCTGTAACCGAAATTGCATAATTTGTTTGTAATTTTTGTTTTACCCCTCTAGCCATCTCAATAGCTACCTGTTTGCTAACAACGCTGTATGTATTAATAGTTTCCTCAGAGACACTTAACAAATTCATTTTTGTTTCTGCCGTGTACGCTATGATACTTCCTTTAAAATAAGAAGATGCTCCAGGAACAGAAACCAACGCAGATGCAATTTTTCCGCCTGTGACACTTTCCGCAGTCGCTATCGTCTTTTTCGCTTTTTTAAGCAACTCACCTACCCTTATTTCCAGAGAATTCGAATCCTCCAAACCTGTAATGATCTCGGGAATTAATTCATACAATTCATTTATTTTGTGGTCTAATTCTTTTTCTAAATTCTCTTTATGATCTCCCTTTGCAGATAATCGTAAGCGAACACGTCCAAAAGAAGGTAAATAAGCCAACTTGATGTAGGGTGGTAAATTATTTTCAAAATCTTCAATTTTTTCAGCAATTCTACTTTCTCCCTGACCATAAGTCATAATAGTTTTATGAATGATATGCGGTAGTTTAAATTGTTTTTGAATTCTTGGGAGTACTTCCTTTGTGATCAATGCTTTCATTTCATAGGGAACTCCCGGAAGAGATATAAAAACTGTGTTGTTTTCATAAAACCACATTCCAGGTGCCGTCCCAAAATGATTCATTAACAATGTAGCTTTTGAAGGTAGGCTCGCTTGCGCTATTTGAACTGCTTTGAAAGGATGATTTATTTTTTTAAACAGTGCTTTAATATGTGATAAAACTTCTGGATATTCGATCATCTGATCGTCATTAAAAAAAGCTGCAATTGTTTTTTTTGTAATGTCATCTTTTGTGGGACCTAATCCTCCGGTAATAATCACAATACCCACTCTTTCTTGTGCTTCTTTTAGGGCATTTAGAATATGTTGTTGGTCGTCTTGAATAGATGTTATTTGATGAACCGAGACTCCAATTTTGTTTAATTGCTTTCCAATCCATTGTGAATTGGTATCTACAATTTGGCCGATAAGTATTTCGTCTCCTATTGTTATAATTTCTGCGTTCATAAAGTATTATTCTGATACAAAAATAGGAACAAGTATTAATATTTTAATTAAATTTGAGTATAAATTTCATATAAATGAAAGTCTCTTCTTGCGTATTGCTGATTATGATAATGTTTATCTGTTCTTGCTCTTCGATTCATATAAAAAAATCAGAAGAACAATTACTGCGAATTCCATATACAAGTTTTCTAGACAATTCAAACCGAGAATATTTTTTATACCTCCCGAAAGGATATAAAGAATCAGATAAAAATTGGCCTATTCTAATGTTTCTTCATGGAAATGGAGAACGTGGAAACGGTAAAAGTGATTTAGATTATGTTCAAATTCATGGACCATTATATGAAGCTTGGGTTCAAAAAAGAGACCTCCCTTTTATAATAATTGCTCCCCAACTACATATGTTTGATTTGGACAAGCAAAGAATAGATTATATAACAAATAGAACTAAAGAATCTATTCCCAAACGATTAAAAAACGGAACACCTAAACGACCTAAGCCAAGATTTACAAGTGAAAAATTAAATAGCTTCATGAGCAGTACAATACCCGAAACAAAGATAAAGTTCATAAATAAATATGGTTGGAATAACGTGCAAGAAGATTTAATAAACATGATTGATAACACTTTACAAAACTTCAAGGCGGATGATAAAAGAGTTTATCTAACTGGCCTAAGTTTTGGTGGATATGGGACTTGGCATACCGCTAGTAAATATCCAGACAAATTTGCAGCGATAAATCCTATCGTAGGGTTTGTATTTCCAGATTTGATAAAATCTATTGCAGAGAATAAAACACCTATTTGGAATATTGCTGGGGGAAAAGACAAAGCAGTCCCCTCTAAATATTTTTACACAGGAATTAATAAATTAAAAGAACTAGGTCACCATAAAGTTAGACTAACTGTTCATGAAGACACAGATCATATAGAAACTTGGAGAAGAGTTTATGCTGGACAGGATATCTATGATTGGCTTTTGAGTCACTCTAAATAGAAAGAATATGTAACCCTAAAAACTACTTTATCATTAATTACTTTACTCGAATAGTAAAAGCCTCTTTTCCTGCTATAACTCCCTTTAAAACATCATTCTCAAAAACCTTACCTACACCCGCTGGTGTTCCTGTAAAGATAATATCTCCTTTTTTTAAGGTAAAATATTGAGATACATAGGCAATCAATTCATCAATTTTCCATAACATCGCATTTGTATTCCCATCTTGAACAACAGTATCATTTTGATACAATTGAAATTGTAAATTGGCTAAGTCAAATTCCTCTTTTGAGTAAAACAATCCTACAACAGCACTTCCATCAAAAGCCTTGGCTTTTTCCCATGGCAACCCTTTTTCTTTACATTGTGCTTGAACATCTCGTGCCGTGAAATCGACCCCTAGACCAACTTCATCATAGTATTTATGAGCAAATTTTGACTCAATATGCTTTCCTACTTTATTCACTTTGACCAATACCTCAACCTCGTAATGAATCTCTTTTGAAAAAGGAGGAATAAAAAATGGATTCTTTCTAGGTAAAATTGCAGAATCCGGTTTTAGAAAAACTACAGGGCTCTCAGGCCTTTCATTGGCTAATTCTTCAATGTGATTTGCGTAATTGCGCCCAATGCATATTATTTTCATAATTATTCTCCTGCTTCGGGAAAAACAATCGCTCTATTTCCAGAAACTATAATTTGATGGTTCAGATGATTTTTAACTGCTCTAGCCAATACCAATTTTTCTATATCTGCACCAATTATTTTTAGTGTCTGAGGAGTACTTTCATGAGTTACAGGCTTCACGTCTTGTTCTATGATTGGTCCTTCATCTAAGTCTTCAGTAGCATAATGAGCAGTAGCACCTATTAATTTCACTCCTCTCTCATAGGCCTTCTTATAAGGATTTGCTCCCTGAAAAGCAGGCAAAAACGAATGATGTATATTGATAATTCTTTGTGGGTAAAGATTGATAAAACGAGAAGATAAAATTTGCATATATCTGGCCATAATTATCAAATCTATTTCGTTAGCCTCTAATAATTCAATCACTTGAGATTCTTGTTCTAATTTCGATTCTTTGGATACAGGTAGGTAATGAAAAGGAATCTCAAACATTGTTGCTATGGGTCTTAATTTGTCATGGTTACTGATAATCATCTTTATATTACAATCCAGTCGACCTTCTTTATAACGTTCTAATAAATCGTATAAATTGTGACTCGTATGAGAAACCATCAAAGCCACATTCTGTTTTTTATCTCCGTAATGTACAGACCAACTAAAATGTAACGGATTTGCCAGCTCTAAGAAGCTATTTTCCAATTGATCTTTTGAAATGATTGTTCCATCAGCATTCAAACGAATTCTCATGAAGTAAGTGTCCTCGATGGAATTTACATACTGTTGACAACTTAAAATATTAAATCCTTTCTCGTAAAAAAAATTGGTAATCTTCGCAACCAATCCCTTTTGATCAGGGCATTTTATTAAAAATGTAACTATTTGTGATTTCATTTATTTATTAAAAAAAATTATGCTTAAAAATCTCTTGACTATCATCAATACAAATTTATTCAATTATTTGTAAAATTTGATCAAATTGAAAACTAGAAATCTATAGTTAAAACTATGGAATCCATTTTTTTGGAAAGTTAGGTTTTCTCTTCTCTAAAAAAGCATCTCTCCCCTCCTTTGCTTCCTCTGTCATATAGGCAAGTCTAGTTGCTTCTCCGGCAAAAACTTGTTGCCCCACCATTCCGTCGTCTGTTAAATTCATTGAAAATTTTAGCATCTTTATGGAAGTAGGACTTTTTTCTAAAATTTCTTGTGCCCATTGATAAGCAGTATTTTCCAACTCATCATGTGGAACAACAGCATTCACCATTCCCATATCATAGGCTTCTTGTGCGGAATAGTTTCTCCCTAAAAAGAAAATCTCTCTTGCTCTTTTCTGACCTACCATTTTTGCTAAATATGCAGAACCGTATCCCCCATCAAATGAGGTAACATCTGCATCTGTTTGTTTAAAAATTGCATGTTCTTTGCTTGCCAAAGTTAAATCACAGACAACATGCAAGCTATGTCCACCTCCAACAGCCCATCCAGGCACAACAGCAATCACTGCTTTTGGCATAAACCGAATCAAACGCTGAACTTCTAAAATATTAAGCCTGTGATAGCCATCATCTCCAACATAACCTTGATGTCCACGCGCTTTCTGATCCCCTCCAGAACAAAAAGAATATATGCCGTCTTTTGTACTTGGTCCTTCTGCAGAGAGTAAAACCACCCCTATGTTTACATCTTCACCAGCATCGTAAAAAGCATCATATAACTCTTTGGTTGTTTTTGGTCTAAAAGCATTTCTAACATCGGGTCTATTAAAGGCTATTCTCGCTACTCCATTACATTTCATATACGTAATATCCTCATATTCCTTAACAATTTTCCATCTAGGTTGTATCATAATTTTGTATTTTGGACGTTCTATAAGAAGAACAAAAGAATTGCTCACAAAAATAAAGATTTTAATTTATGTTAAAGAAATCATTCTCATTATTATTTATTCTTTTTTGCTTTCATGGATTTTCACAAAAAATAATTGAAAAAAAAATAACATCAGAAATCCTAGAAACATCAAGAGATATCAAAATTTATTTACCGGAGGGCTATGAAATAGATTCTTTGAAGAACTACCCATTGACAATTGTATTAAATGCTGAGTATTTGTTTGACGCCTATGTTGGTAATGCAGTTTTATTTGCTTCAAAAGACAAATCTCCGAAACAAATTGTGGTAGGTATCGCCATGAAAAACACCAAAAAACAAGACACCTATTTTAATCCTAGAAACGGTAAGCTCAATAAAAACAATATCGATTTTTATGAGTTTATAAGAGATGAATTACTTTTTTATATGGAAAGTAATTATAGAACCTCTCTCTTCATTTCGCTGGTAGGCGAAGGAACTTCTGCCAATTTAATAAGTCATTTTTTAAAAGAAAACAACCCCTTCATCAATTCCTATGTCTGTATAAATCCAACGTTCTCTAGTTTTGTCCGACAAGAGTTTCAGTCGTATCACTTGAATAGGTTTTTAAAAGAGGACAACACATTTTACTTATACACAAATAATTCTACATCATTTTCTATCGCAAAGCAATCTAAAATAGGAGCTTTACAATCAGATCTTGCGACCCTAGAATTAAAAAATTTTCATATTGTAAATGACACTATAAAAACAGCCAGTAGTGTTTCTGCTATGAGTGAAGCCATTCCCAGAGCAATGAATAAAATTTTTGAAATTTATGCTCCGATTTCAAAAGAAGAATTTAAAAAAAATATCGAAAATAAATCTCCAAAAGATGCAATCTCTTATTTAGAAAATAAATACATAGAAATTGAATTCCTTTTTGGAAGCAATATAGGAATCAGAGAGAGAGATATTTATGCTATAGAACGTATAATTATTGAAAAAGAAAATGGTGATTACTTGCTTGAGTTTGGTAAAATGATTTTAAAATTGTTCCCAACCTCACCACTGGGTGAATATTACATCGGTAGATACTATGAAAGTGGTAAAAATATTAAAAAAGCATTAAAGTATTACAAGATTGGATACGGAAAAATGGATCCTACAAATCCAAATTCCGATGCATTTTACGAAAACATTTTGAGACTGGGTGGTCAATAATATTGCTAACAACACGCACTTGAAAACTTTATTTTACCAGTTCGATTCTATCTTCTTTAATAACAATACGCTTTTTTTTGTATAGATTTCCTACCGCTTTTTTAAACGCCTTTTTACTCATCTTCATATGAAAACGAATAGCATCAGGAGAACTTTTATCTGTTAGCAAAATAAAACCCTCTCTACTTGCTGTAAGTTTAGCTAGCACTTTTTCAACATCAGAATTGATCACATTTCTAAAACCCTGTGGCCTGAGAGACACGTCTATTTTTCCATCTTCACGTATTTGTTTTATATATCCAACAAGTTCCATATTTTCCTCTATGTCCTGAAAAACTTCACTTCTGAATAGGAGTCCCTCAAATTCATCATTGATTAAAACGGTATAACCCAAGCCTGTTTCAGTTTCAATGACCAACTGTACTTTATCTCCCTCTTGTAAATTCATTATTGTATATATTTAAAATAGTTTTTTAAAACCAAGTCGTTTTCTACGCTTGGTGTGAAAATTTCTAAGATTTTTGGATTTTCTGAAGTCTCATAAAAACTCTCTAATTGCTCATTTATGGTTATTGTTGAATATGCTTTTTGATATTCGAAACCATACATTTTAGACAAATGCTCTGCTGTCAAACAGTGGGGTGTTTCAAAATATTGAGTTGCATTTGTAGTGGAAGGACCAGGGATGATTTTAAAAATTCCACCACCAGAATTATTGACCAATATAATTCTAAAACTAGCAGGGATGTGAGCATTCCACAGAGCATTACTATCATAAAAAAAACTTAAATCACCTGTTATAAAAACAGTCTGATCTGAGAATGCCACTGCTGCTCCAATTGCGGTACTTGTACTACCATCAATTCCACTTGTCCCTCTATTACAAAAGACTTTAATCGATTCTCTGAAAGAAAATAATTGCGCATACCTAATGATGGAACTATTACTAATTTGAAGCTGCGAATTCTCGGGTAATGTTTTAATAATTTGACCAAAAGCTTTCAAATCTGAGTGCTCAATTTGATGAAAATACTGTCGATGCTTATTTCTTTTCTCATCTCTACATCGTAACCATCTTTGCTGATAATCACTTGTTACTTTTTGAACATTATGATGGAATGCTTGAAAAAAATCGAGTGGTTTTTGCTGAATAAATTCAGTCAAAGAGAAGAAGGTATTGGTGGCCTTTTTTTCATCTATATCCCAATGATGCTTGGGCTGATATGAACGTAAAAATTGTTTGATTTTTTTTGAAATAACCATGCCTCCAAACGTAATTAAAACATCGGGTTGAAGCTCTTCAAACTCGGACTCGTCGAGAGAAAATATAAGTTGATCTATTGCATCAACTACATTTTCATGATGTAAATTAGAAGTTGTTTCTGTAAGAATTAACACCGAAGTATCCTCCGCATAAAAATTGATAAGTTCATTGATTTTTTTATCTGGATAATTAACCCCCACCAATATCATCTTCTTCTTTGCACGATTCCAAATATCTGCAAAAAAAGGATAATCTACTTGTGAATTCTCTAGAGAACTCATAGAAATATGAGGGAAATGAAAATTATCTAAAGAAGATACTGTTTCATACAAAGGTTCATCAAAAGGAACGTTTATATGAACAGGGCCTTGATTTGATGTTGCTACCTGCAACGCCTCACCAATTAATTGTGAATTTCGAGTTTTAAACTTCGGATTTTCTATTAAGTTCGCTGAAAATAAAATATGATTTTCAAATACATTTTCTTGACGAATTGTTTGACCATCACCAATATCAATTAAATGTTTGGGCCTATCGGCAGAAATTACTACCAATGGGATATTGCTGTAAAATGCCTCAGCAATAGCAGGATAATAATTGAGTAACGCTGATCCAGAGGTACATAAAATTGCAACAGGCTTCTGAGTTTGCTGCGCTATTCCTAGAGCAAAAAAAGCTGCACAACGCTCATCAACAATGCTAAAAGTTTCTATGTCTTTATGATTTGAAAAGCCTATTGTAAGAGGAGCATTACGAGAACCAGGAGAAATAACAACCGTCTCAATTTTAAATTGATGACATGCTGAAATTAGGATTTGTGCAAGTTCTTTTTTTGGGTACATTTTTTTAACTTAAAAAATGTCATCCCAAAGTTATAATTCGAAATGACATTTTATACCAAGATCAACTACCTTGGTTAATTTCCTTTTTGATAATCTTCTAAAAACTTGGCTAAACCACTATCTGTAAGTGGATGTTTTAATAAGCCTTCAATTGCACTTAAAGGACCTGTCATTACATCGGAACCTATTTTAGCACAATCAATAATATGCATTGTATGACGAACAGAAGCTGCTAAAATTTGAGTTTCAAAACCGTAATTATCGAAAATTAAACGAATTTCTGAAATTAGATTCAAACCATCTGTAGAAATATCATCTAAACGTCCAATAAAGGGAGAAACATAAGTTGCTCCTGCCTTTGCTGCCAATAGCGCTTGACCTGCAGAAAAAACCAATGTAACATTTGTTTTAATTCCTTTAGAAGAGAAGTATTTACATGCTTTTACTCCATCCTTTATCATTGGTAATTTTACCACAATTTGAGGGTTTAATGCTGCAAGTGCCTCACCCTCTTTAACCATCCCTTCAAAATCTGTAGCAATTACTTCTGCAGAAACGTCTCCGTCCACCAATTCACAAATTTCTTTGTAGTGGTTAATAATATTTGCCTCTCCAGTAATTCCTTCTTTAGCCATTAAAGATGGATTCGTAGTAACACCATCTAGAATACCTAGGGCCTGTGCTTCTTTAATTTGTGCTAAATTTGCTGTGTCAATAAAAAATTTCATGTGAACTTATTTAGTAATCATTATTATATATTGGGCACTACTATCTCCTAAAAGTATTCAGAATATAGTGGAATTTTACAGACTTACTTTTCTACTAGACTCAGAGAAGCTCTACAAAATACTTTATTCCCTTATGCAAAGATAACAACTCGTCTACTATTTTAAGAGTGTTCTGAAAAATATTTTTTTTACCTATTACAAACAATCAAAGAACTATAAATCATAATGATTCATAATTAACTTTTCATACCACCTATCTGGTAAAATTCGTTTCAAAACGACAGAAAACTTCTCCATAAAACCACCCACTTTATAATGGATTTTTGGTTTTTTTGTATCAATGATTTTAAAAACTGCTTTCGCCATTTCTAATGGATCCATTCCATCATTTACATGAGCATTCATCAAATCTAAATTTGTCTGATATTTGGTTTTATAGGCAGATTTCTCCAGAACGGGAGCATGATACCTCCCTGCAGCGATGTTGGTTGCAAAATCTCCCGGAGCAACATTAACCATCTGAATCCCAAAGTTTTTAACTTCCATACTTATGGCTTCAGTTATAATCTCTAAGGCTCCTTTGGTGGCAGAATAAACTCCTCTAAATGGCAAACCCATATAACCAGCAATGGAAGTGATGTTTATAATAGTTCCAAAATTTTGTTTCCTCATTTGTGGTAAAACACCTTTCATTACCTCAATGGCACCAAAAAAATTCGTATTGAAAACTGCTTTCATTTCATCGGTAGGTGTTTCTTCAACAGGACCCGCAATACCCATTCCTGCATTGTTAACCAAAACATCCAACCTACCTTCTTTTTCAATAATAAATGCGATGGCAGCAGCAATTGTCTCAGTTTTTAAAACATCCAAAGCAATGAGTTCAAAAGAGAATTGATCTGTATGTTTAGGATTTCTACTAGTGCCGTATACCTTACATCCTTTTTCAGCTAAAAAAGTAGCAATCGCTTTTCCTATTCCAGAGGAGGCTCCTGTAATTAAAATAACTTTAGACATACTTAAAATATTTAAACAAATATCTTAAAAGAAAGTGAAGGAAACTAAACTAAAAGAAAAATTTAAATTTTGGGCATAAAAAAAGGCAAGCTATCTACATCACACTGCTACAACCTAATACCTTTGCTGCGTTCCCGCCCTGGAGGATTCAAAGGGAGCTAGTTGTGTAGGACTTGCCGAGGCAAATTTACAATCTATTTTTATTTTGACAATTAAAAAAAGAACTATTTTTAATAATCATTCATTTAAAATATCACTAAAATTTCATTTTTTGTAAATATCAAGAATGAAATGAATATATTTGTTTTTAATAGTTAACTAAACGAATTAAAATGGAAAATCAGGCAAACAGTAAAAAAATAATCATTAACAAAGGTGGAATTCTTGGATTGGCAACGGTATTGTATAGTTTGATTGTGTATGCTACAGGGAACCACTTAGAACCACATTGGTCTGGGACACTGATCTCATCAGCTTTGTTTATTGGAATCATTGTTCTGGGTATTAAAGGTTTTAAAAGCGAAAATAACGGATACCTATCTTGGGGGCAAGGCGTTAAAATTGGTATTGGAATTGCTGTAATTGCCGGTTTAATCAATGTTATCTACAGTTATATTTTTATGAATTTTATCGAACCTGATTTCATGAATCAGATGATGGAAGTTCAAAATCAAGCTTTTATAGACCAAGGCATGACCGAAGAACAAATAGAAATGAGTAATGAAATGAGTGAAAAATTTCAATCTCCAGGAATCATGGCTGCAATGGGAATAATCATGTATGCCATCGGAGGTTTTATTGTTTCTGCAATCGGAGCTGCAATTATGAAGAAATCTGAAGAAGAACAATATTAGATTTTTCTATTTAGTTAAACAATACAAATAACAGTTCCATATACAAAGACTACTTTTTTTGAATATGAATATTTCAATAGTCATACCGCTTCTTAACGAAGAAGAATCTTTGAAAGAATTATACGATTGGATTGCAGAAGTTATGCAATCCAATCGTTATTTATATGAAATTATTTTTATTGATGACGGAAGTACGGATGCTTCCTGGAAGGTGATTGAAAACCTATCGCACAAAGACCGTTCGGTAAAAGCCATTCGTTTTCAAAAAAATTATGGAAAATCACAAGCATTAGATGCTGGTTTTGAATTGGCAACCGGAAATGTCGTGATCACCATGGATGCAGACTTACAAGACAATCCAGAAGAAATACCCGCATTATATGATTTAATAATAACTGAAAACTTTGACTTAATCTCCGGCTGGAAAAAGAAACGTTATGACAATATCATTACAAAAAATATACCCTCAAAATTGTTCAATGCCGTTGCTCGAAAAACATCTGGCTTAGAATTACACGATTTTAACTGTGGACTAAAAGCATACAAAAATAATGTGATTAAAACGGTAAAAGTCAGCGGAGAAATGCATCGATACATTCCTGTTTTAGCCAATAATGAAGGGTTTACAAAAATAGGCGAAAAAGTTGTGCAACATCAAGCAAGAAAATACGGAGAGACAAAATTTGGTATGGACCGGTTTATCAATGGCTTTTTAGATTTGATTACCATCTCATTTTTATCAAAATTTGGTAAAAGACCCATGCATTTTTTTGGTCTATGGGGAACTCTTATGTTTCTATTTGGAACTACCTCTGCCTCTTATATTGGAATCCTAAAATTATACAAACTCTATAAGGGTACAAAAACCATTTTGGTCACTGATAATCCTTGGTTTTATATCGCATTAACTTCTATGATTTTAGGAACTTTATTATTTTTAGCTGGTTTTATTGGCGAACTCATAATAAAAACAAAAAGTAACGAAAAACACTATACTATTAAAGAAAAACTCAATTTCTAAATAGTATATTTGCGGCTTATTAAGCAAGAAGATTTTATTTTTATGAAAGATATTTTAAACAAAGCGACACAATGGTTAACCCCCAGTTTTGATGCAGAAACTCAGAAAGAGATCAACGAATTGATCGCTGAGAATTCAAATGACTTGGTAGATAGGTTCTATAAAGATATGGAGTTTGGAACTGGTGGAATGCGAGGACTCATGGGTGCTGGAACCAATAGAATAAATAAATATACGCTTGGTAGAGCTACACAAGGTTTGTCTAACTACCTTATTCAAAACGTGCATAAAGAGAAATTAAGCGTTGTTATCGCCTATGACTGTAGACACAATAGTAAAAAGTTTTCAAAAATTGTTGCGGATGTTTTATCGGCCAACAATATCAAAGTATTTTTATTTGAAGATTTACGTGCAACTCCAGAATTATCTTTTGCTGTTCGTTATTTAAATTGTGATGCTGGTATTGTTTTAACAGCATCTCATAACCCTCCGGAATATAACGGATATAAAGTGTATTGGTCAGATGGAGGACAAATTGTGCCTCCTCATGATAATGGAATTATCGAAAAAGTAAATTCATTACATTTTTCTGAAATTAACTTTAAAGCCAAAGAAGATTTAATTGAAGTTATTGGGAAAGAAGTTGATGATGCCTTTGTAAAAGCCTCGGTAAAAAATGCTTCTTTATCTGATGAAATTGATAGAGAAAATTTAAAAATTGTTTTTACTCCGTTACATGGAACTTCGGTCGTATCTGTCCCTGACGCGTTGTCCAAGGCAGGGTATTCAGATGTACATATTGTAGAGGAGCAAAAAATTCCTGACGGAGATTTTCCAACAGTAAAATCTCCCAACCCAGAAGAACCTGAAGCCTTAAAAATGGCTACTGAGTTAGCAGATAAAATTGGTGCGGACATTGTGATTGGAACAGACCCTGATTGTGATCGATTGGGAGTGGCAGTGAGAGACACCAGTGGAAACATGAAATTGATGAATGGGAACCAGACAATGGTTGTGATGACTGAATTTTTATTACGAAAATGGAAAAATGAAGGAAAAATTAATGGAAAACAATTCATAGGATCTACCATAGTTTCCACTAAACTTGTGAATGAAGTTGCTGCCAATTATAAGGTGGAAACTAAAACCGGTTTGACAGGGTTTAAATGGATTGCAAAAATGGTAAAAGATTTCCCAGAATTAGACTTTATTGGTGGTGGAGAAGAAAGTTTTGGATATATGGTCGGTGATTTTGTAAGAGATAAAGATGCGGTTACCGCGACTCTTTTAGCCTGTGAAGTGGCTGCATATGCAAAACAACACGGAAGTTCTTTTTACAAGGAGCTACTGGATATTTACAAAACACACAGATTTTACAAAGAACACTTGATATCCATTACAAAAAAAGGAATGGATGGCGCTGCAGAAATTCAACAAATGCTAAGTAATATGCGAAATAATCCATTGACAGTCATTGATGGAGAAAAGATAGAATATCTTACAGACTATCAAGCATCTACAAGAAAAAACTTAATCACGGGCAAGGTAACAAACATCGATCTACCAGCATCAAATGTCTTAATTTACCAAACGGAATCAGGCACAAGAATTGCAGCAAGACCGAGTGGAACAGAACCAAAAATAAAGTTTTATTTTAGTGTAAATACGAATTTTGATGATGATAAAAATGCTACTGATACAGAAAATCAGCTAGACAGTAAAATTCAAAGAATTATTAAAGAAATGAAATTGAATTGATGGGATATTTTAAAGACATTTTAAAGTATGAGAAGAAATATAGAAAATTTACCATCCTAAATATTCTATTTAATATTTTATACGCTGTTTTTAATGTACTATCTGTTCTTGCTTTTATACCCGTTTTAGGAATTCTCTTTGGAAAAGAGCAAAGAATTACCAAAGAACCAATTTATGAGGGAATTTCAAAAATTGGTGATTTTCTAAAAGATACTTTTTATTATTTTATTTCTCAAAAAATTGAAAATAAAGGAGAAATCAATACACTTTTATTTATTTGTCTTTTAGCTTTGTCATTATTCTTTTTCAAAAACTTATTCAGGTATTTAGCCTCTTATGCAATTACCTTTCTAAGAACAGGTATTGTAAAAGACATACGAGACAAGCTATACAATAAAATAGTTGAATTACCCGTTTCCTATTTCACTGAAAAAAGAAAAGGAGACATTATTGCTCGTATGACTTCGGATGTACAAGAAATAGAAAATTCAATTTTAACTTCTATAGAAACTATTGTTAGAGAGCCATTAACAGTAATTATTTCAATCACTATCATGCTTTTTATGAGTGTAAAACTCACACTATTTGTCTTTATTTTATTACCTGTTTCTGGTTTTATAATCTCTTCAATTAGTAAAAAATTAAAAGCAAATTCTGTCAAAGCTCAGAAAGAGACGGGTCGTTTTCTGTCATTTATAGAAGAAACATTGACTGGTTTAAGAATTATCAAAGGGTTCAATGCCGAAAATGTAATTCAAAAAAAATTCAATAGTTCTACATTCAGTTTCAAAAAATTAATGACCAGTGTTTTTCACAGACAAACATTAGCGTCACCAATGAGTGAATTTTTAGGATCTGCCACCATTATTGCCATCCTTTGGTATGGTGGAACAGAAGTACTATCCAAAACAAGTTCGCTTCAACCTGCAGAATTTTTCGGGTATATTGTATTATTTTACACTGTTTTAAACCCTATTAAACTAATTACTACTACATTTTATAACATTCAAAAAGGAGAGGCCTCTGCAGAGCGGATTATGAGTGTTTTAAATACAGAAAACACCATCAAAGACATACCTGATGCAACTATAAAGGAAGATTTTAAAAGTAAAATTGAATTTAAAAACATCTCATTTAAATATAAAAGCAACTATGTTTTAGAAGATTTTTCACTAACTGTTCACAAAGGAGAAACGGTTGCTTTGGTGGGACAATCCGGAAGCGGAAAATCTACTTTAGCCAATTTAATTACCCGCTTTTATGACGTAAATAAAGGAGAAATTTTAATTGATGGAGAAAATATCAAGCATATCACTAAAAAATCTTTGAGAAATTTAATGGGAATTGTTTCTCAAGATTCTATTTTGTTTAACGACACTATTACAAATAATATTAAATTAGGAATTCAAAATACTAGTGACACTGCAATTTTAAATGCTGCTAAAATTGCAAATGCAGATGAATTTATTCAAAACCTACCCCAAAAATACAATACAAATATTGGAGATGGTGGAAACACTCTTTCTGGCGGACAAAAGCAACGTTTATCTATTGCTAGAGCGGTTTTAAAAAATCCTCCCATCATGATTTTAGATGAAGCCACCTCTGCACTAGACACAGAATCTGAACAATTAGTACAAATTGCTTTAGAAAAAATGATGGAAAATAGAACCTCTATAGTCATTGCACACAGACTTTCTACCATTCAAAGTGCCGATATGATCTTAGTACTCAAGAAAGGTAAAATCGTAGAACAAGGAAAACACCAAGAACTGCTTGCTAAAAAAGGAGAATACTTCAAGTTAGTTTCAATGCAAAGTTTAAGCTAATTCTAGACCTAACTGCTTTCCTTTTTCTATCATAAACTCAAAAGAAGCTTGATATTCATTAGGAATTTCCCCTTCTAAAATAGCTTCTTTAATGGCCTCTTTTATTTGACCAATCTCTCTACAAGGCTTCAAATTAAAAGCTTTCATAATTTCTGCTCCTGAAACGGGTGGTTGAAAATTACGAACTTTATCTCGCTCTTCTACTTGTTTGATTTTTTTTCTAACCAATTCAAAATTCTTGTGATAGCGTTTGAATTTTTTTGAGTTTTTTGTAGTAATATCTGCTTCGCATAAGGTCATCAGTGAGTCGATATCATTCCCAGCATCAAAAACAAGACGTCTCACAGCTGCGTCAGAAACTTCACTTGCCAATACTATTGGTCGTGAACTTAACAATACCATTTTCTGAACAAACTTCATTTTGGTATTCAAAGGCATCTTTAAACGTTTGAATAGTTTGTAGACCATTTTTGATCCTATAAATTCGTGCGCATGAAAAGTCCATCCTACTTTTGTACTGAATTTTTTGGTAGGTGCTTTTCCAATATCATGAAGCAAAGCAGCCCATCTCAACCATAGATCATCTGTATTTTTAGCAATATTATCTAGTACTTCTAAAGTGTGATAAAAATTATCTTTGTGCTTTTGACCTTCTACTTCTTCTACCCCTTTTAAAGCAGTTAACTCGGGTAAAATTTGTGCTAATAAGCCTGTTTGTTCTAGAAGTAAAAACCCGATTGAAGGCTTAGGCGAAGCAATGATTTTGTTCAATTCGTCTATAATTCTTTCTCGGGTAATTATTTTTAATCGGTTTCCGTTTCTTGAAATTGCACGTAATGATTCTTCTTCGATTGTAAAATTCAATTGAGAAGAAAAACGAATAGCGCGCATCATTCTTAGGGGATCATCCGAATATGTGATATCCGGATTTAAAGGAGTTTTAACTACTTTATGTTCTAAATCTTTTATTCCTTGAAATGGATCTAATAATTCTCCAAAATTAACCTCATTTAAACTGAAAGCCAATGCATTTATTGTAAAATCTCTTCTATTTTGATCGTCTTGCAACGTCCCTTGAATAATTTCTGGATTTCTACTATTCTCTGTGTAAGACTCTTTTCTAGCACCAACAAACTCTATTTCGATGTCATTATAACGCAACATTGCTGTACCATAGGTTTTAAATACCTGAACCTTTGGTTGGTTGGGTAACAAATCTGATACTTTTTGAGCCAGCTCAATTCCACTCCCAACCGCTACAATATCAATATCTTTAGAACCTACTCTTTTTAGAAAAAAATCTCGTACAAACCCACCAATGACGTAACTATCTATTTGGAGTTGTTTAGATGCCAGAGAAATGACACTAAATATTTCTAAAGAAATTGCTTCTGTATATTTCATATTTTTAAAAGTGATGCAAATTTATTGTTTTCTATTCTTTTAAACCTAAAATTAATAGAAGAAAATTATGATAACATTCGTACTTTTGTTTTAGATATAAAAATATCACTTTTTAAAAGTAAAATAAGCAGAATTATTGTTATTATTCTTGGCGAGAAAACCGAGGAGATACAAATAACAAATAAATCATAATCACTACAATGCTTTAGTTTGTGAAAAATAAAATGGAACTACTTATAAACATTGGAAAAAAATATGAGTTCGTTTAAAGTATACTACATCAACTTAGATAAAAGTACTGATCGCAAAAGTTTCATGGAAAATCAATTCAAAGAATTGAATATTCCGATTACGCGAATACCAGCTATTTATGGAAAAAAGATCAACAAAATAATACTTAAAAAAGAGAAAGCAAGCCACAATATTTTGGCACATTTTCCACTACCAAATGATGGTGAAATTGGTATTTGTTTGACACATTTTGATCTTTGGAAATCCCTTTCTAAGGAACCTCAAGACTTTTCTATCGTATTGGAAGACGATGCTTTAGTTCACAAAGATTTTTTTAAAGATCTAGATCTTCTTTTAAAGCAAATTTCAACAGATGATTTTATTGATATTTCAGGAAAAAAAGGCTTTTATTCAATAGAAAAAACAGCCCTTTTGAATAAGTTTTTAATCCCTCCTGTTTTGATGATAGGACAAATTATCGGTAAAAATGCTGCCATGAAAATGTCAGCTAATTTAACTGAATACTATGCCCCTATAGATGTGATGAAACAAGATGTTTACAAACATAAAGTAGCTTTATATTCTACAAATAAACAATACGTAGTTAGTATAGATAAAAGCGTGGGGGGAAGTACAATCCAACAAAATAACATGATTATTTGGAAAAAAGTAGTCCGAGAAATCATTCGTCCTTTTTGGCAACTTGTAAGCCTTTTTACCTACAAAATGTATAGATTGGTAAGAAATTACATTTATTATAAAAGAAATTAATTTTCTTTTATTCCTTTGTTTAACAACCTCAATTTAATATACCTTGTTAAAACTCCATAAGCTTGAGTTTTGGCAACAAGAAAGCCTGTAAAACCATCTAAAAAACCCAGACGAATTACATAATGAATAAAAAATCTTACAAAGGGTTTTATCAGTACATGATAGATTGATACTTTTTTTCCTTTTTTATGTAAATCGAGGGCTTTAATGCTAGCATAATGATTCATTTTGGAAATGTAATGATCATAATTTCTATAAGAAAAATGGTCGATTTTATGCTTAAAAAAACCTAGTTTTCCATTTGTTGAAATTCGTTCATGTACAAGTCCCTTATATTGACAATGCTCTTTTAAAAATAAACGAACTACTTTATCTCTTTGAAAACCGCAATAATCAACTCGCCTTCCACAAAAATAAAAACTTCTTCTCACATAAAAACCAACAAAATTTTTTGGATTTTTAACCGCTTCCAAAATTTCTAGTTCCACTTCAGGAGAGACTCTTTCATCGGCATCTAAAATATAAATCCAAGGATGGGTTGCTTGTGAAATCGCAAAATTTTTCTGTGAAGAAAAATCATCAAACTTTCGCTTGATGATTTTTACATTCATTTTTTTTGCTATTGATAGGGTCTTGTCTTTACTAAACGAGTCTATGACAATAATTTCATCTGCAAAATTCACTGATTTTATCGCGTCCTCTATGTGAATTTCTTCATTTAAAGTAGGGATAATTGCAGTAATTTTTGTCATCGTATTTTGTATATTAAACCGCTACATCATATTCACGTAATGCGTCGTTTAAAGAGGTCTTTTTATTGGTACTTTCTTTTCTTTTTCCTATGATCAAAGCACAAGGCACATTGTATTCTCCAGCAGCAAACTTCTTTGTATAACTTCCAGGAATCACCACAGATCTTGCAGGAACAACTCCTTTGGTTTCAACAGGCTCCTCTCCAGTTACATCGATAATTTTAGTACTCATTGTCAAAACGACATTTGCTCCCAAAACAGCTTCTTTTTCTACCCTAACACCCTCTACAACAATACATCTAGAACCAATAAAAGCACCGTCTTCAATAATTACTGGTGCAGCTTGTAAAGGTTCTAAAACTCCGCCAATTCCAACACCTCCCGAAAGGTGAACGTTTTTACCTATTTGTGCGCAAGAGCCAACAGTTGCCCACGTATCTACCATTGTCCCTTCATCTACATGTGCTCCTATATTCACATAACTTGGCATGAGTATGGTCCCTGGTGAAATATATGCACCATGCCTTGCAACAGCATTTGGTACAACTCTAATACCTCTTTCAGCAAAATTTCTTTTCAATGGAATTTTATCGTGATATTCAAAAATACCCGCTTCTAAGGTTTCCATTTTTTGAATAGGGAAATACAAAACTACCGCTTTTTTAACCCATTCATTCACTTGCCAACCATCCGCTACTGGTTCTGCTACCCTGAGGGCTCCTTCATCTAATAAATCTACAACCTTTCGAATAGTATTGATGGTGAGCTCTTGTTGTAACAAGTCACGATTTTCCCATGCTGCTTCTATAATTTCTCTAATTTCCTTCATTTTAATTGTTTAATTTCTACAAATATAATTCTATCCCAAAAAACTGAGTGCGAAGATACCTTTTTTAAACAGATATTTCTGCTTTGTTTAAAAAACGTATTTTTGTAAAAAAAATTTTTCATGGCGAGAATTTTAGCAATAGATTTTGGTGAAAAAAGAACAGGAATTGCCGTTACTGACGAATTACAACTTATTGCATCTGGGTTAACAACGGTTCATACAATTGATTTATTGTCTTTCATAAAAGAATATACTACAAGAGAAAAGGTGGAATTATTTTTAGTGGGAAAGCCAAAACAAATGAATAATACGGATAGCGAAAGTGAAATTCTCATTACCCCTTTTTTACAACAACTGAAAAAATTATTTCCTCTAATTCCGGTGAAAAGAATTGATGAACGTTTTACCTCAAAAATAGCTTTTCAAACGATGATTGACAGCGGGATAAAGAAAAAACAACGACGAAATAAGAAGATGATAGACGAAATCAGTGCAACCATCATTTTACAATCGTATTTATACAACAAATAATTTTATTGAAGTAGTAAACTTTGTATTTTTGCAAAGCTCAAAAAAATAAAGAAATGATTTTACCTATCGTTGCCTACGGAGATCCTGTTTTAAGAAAAGTTGCCGTAGAAATTAATGCCGATTACCCCGAATTAAAATCACTCATTGCAAACATGAAAGAAACCATGTACAATGCTGCTGGTGTTGGGTTGGCTGCTCCTCAAATAGGAAAATCAATTCGCTTATTTCTCATTGATGCATCTCCTTTTGCAGATGATGAAGAAATGTGTGAAGAAGACAGAAACGTTTTGAAAAACTTTAACAAGGTCTTTATAAATGCTAAAATAATAAAAGAAGAAGGTACTGAATGGGTTTTCAATGAAGGATGCCTTAGTATCCCTGAGGTCAGAGAAGATGTTTTTCGTCAACCAGAAATAACCATTGAATACCAAGATGAAGATTTTAAAACGCACACCGAGACACTAAAAGGGTTAGCAGCAAGAGTTTTTCAACATGAATATGATCATATAGAGGGTGTTTTATTCACAGATAAACTTTCAACGCTTAAAAAAAGATTGATAAAGAAAAAATTGGAAAACATTTCGAAAGGGAAAATTAGAGCTAATTATAGAATGCGTTTCCCAAATCTAAAGAGGAAAAAATAAGGATAACATATATATGGAATTTAATAAAATTATAGCCGTTTCAGGAAAACCAGGATTATTTAGAGTAGTTTCTCAGTCTAAAAATGCAGTCATAGCAGAATCTCTGATAGAAAAAAAACGAATCGCAATTAACACTACACAACATATAAGTTTGTTAGAAAATATTGCAATCTATACCTATGAAGAAGACATGCCTCTATTGAACGTTTTTAAAATTATGTTTGATAAAACGGCAGGAGAAGAAGCGCTTTCGCATAAAGATAGTAGTAAAAATTTGACTGCTTTTTTTACAGAAGTCATACCAAATTATGATGATGAAAGAGTCTATGTTTCCAATATTAAAAAAGTAATTCAATGGTTTAATCTCTTGGTAAAAACTGGATTGGATTTTTCTAAAATTGAGGAAAGCTCTGAAAAAAATACAGAAGAAGTGTAACCAAGTTTTAATTTGAAATACTCTTAAAATAAATCCTCATCTTGAATAGCAGAAAAGATCAATTAAAAGCTTTTAACAGATTGTTAGATATCATGGACGACCTTCGAGAGAAATGTCCCTGGGATCAAAAACAAACTTTAGAGAGTCTGCGTCATCTAACCATAGAAGAAACCTATGAACTTGCGGATGCTATTTTAGATAATGATCTACCCGAGATAAAAAAAGAATTAGGAGATATTTTTCTACACATTATCTTTTATGCAAAAATAGCCAGTGAACAAAAGGCCTTTGATATTGCTGATGTTGCCAATGCAATCTCTGACAAATTAATACACAGACATCCTCATATTTATGGAGATGTTAATGTAGAAGATGAAGAAGAGGTAAAACGCAATTGGGAACAACTGAAACTTAAAGAAGGAAAAAAATCTGTTTTAGAAGGAGTTCCTAAAAGCTTACCTGCTGTTGTAAAAGCGAGTAGAATTCAGGAAAAAGTTGCTGGTGTTGGTTTTGACTGGGAACAACCAGAACAAGTGTGGGAAAAGGTACAAGAAGAATTATCGGAGTTAAACGAAGAAATTAAAGCAGGATCCAAAGAAAATATCGAAAAGGAATATGGCGATGTACTATTCTCAATGATTAACTATGCAAGATTTATTAACGTAAATCCAGAAAATGCTTTAGAAAAAACCAATAAAAAATTCATGAATCGCTTTCAGTATCTAGAGACTCAAGCAAAAAAAGCAGGGAAAGAACTCTCTGACATGTCGTTAACTGAAATGGATGTCTTTTGGGAAAAATCAAAGGAATTTTTTAAATAAACCCAATTAGAAAAAAACAATCTACTTAAGTTAAACCTCTTTTTTAGCAAATAAAAGAGATTCTAAAAACCCAAGTCCATATCCTAAAAATTGGGTAAAGGAAGTAATAATACTTAAAAAAGCTACTATCAAATTTTTATTCTTAAACAAGGAATCTAGAAATAGTATTAAAAAATACAGCCCATAGAAATATAAAAATTGATAATAACCAAAAAACATACAGATGATACTCAGATCAATCCCAATTATAAACATAGTAGGAAACCAATAGGTAAATTTTGCTGTTTCTGGGTATTTTCGATTGAGTGTGGGCCTAGCGGATCCAAAGCCAAAAGTTTGCTTAAAAAACTGCTGAATTGTACTTCTTCTTTTATGATACACAAAGGCTTTTTCAATCAATTGAGTTTCGAAACCACTTTCCCACAAACGAAAAGTTAAATCAATATCTTCTCCATTGATCATTGTAGAGAATCCTTTGGTAATTTTAAAGGCTTTTTGAGACAAACCAAAGTTAAAACTTCTAGGTTGAAATGTACCCACAGCATTTTTTTTACCTCGAATACCCCCTGTCGTTAATACAGCGGTCATAGCGTAGTTGATGGCTTTTTGGAGTGGTGTAAAACTTGAATGTGCTGTATCTGGTCCACCAAAAGCATGAGTGAAATTGTTTTCTAATGATTTTTTAACTTCTGTTAAATACTGGGTTGGAACAATTACATCAGAGTCTAAAATTATAAAATAGTTTCCTGAAGCATTCTCCATTCCAAAATTTCTGCTAGCTCCTGCTCCACTATTTTCTTTGAAAAAGTATTTTAAATCAAGCTTGCTTACATATTTATCTGCAATTAATTCACTTTTTTTTGTTGAACCATCTTCTATAAGTAACACCTCAAAAGTATCAGAATACTCTTGTTTTGTGAGACTTTCTAATAATTCGTCTATTTCATTTGGACGATTGTAAACAGGAATTATGATGGAAAAATTAAGTGTCAATATTTTGTATTTATAATTTACTTGCTGACAAAACAAAAGGTTAAAAAAGTTCTTAAAAAAATAATCAAATAGTCATTTTTAATTATTCATAATTAAATGTGATTGCAACAATTGAAATTAATTCAATAACTCTTTTGCATGTGTTAAAGCCGAATCTGAAATATCTTTCCCACTCAACATTTCTGCAATTTCAACAATTCTTTCGTCTGAAGATAACCTTTTTAAATTGGTGGTCGTTACTCCTTTAATTTCTTCTTTATACACCTTATAATGACTGCTTCCTTTTGCTGCAATTTGTGGTAAATGTGTGATTGAGATTACCTGCATATGATGGCTCATTTGCTGCATGATTGCTGCAATTTTATTAGAAATTTCACCAGAAACACCTGTGTCAATTTCATCAAAAATAATCGTTGGCAACTGAGTGTTTTTAGATAATACGTTCTTAACAGAAAGCATGATTCTAGATAATTCTCCGCCAGAAGCTACTCTCTTTAACTCTCCATAATTGCCACCTTTATTGGCTGAAAATAAGAATAGCAACTCATCTTTCCCATTTGAGAGATAGTCTTCAGTTGGTTTGATTTTAATAGAAAAACGTGCATTTTCCATCCCTAAATCTGCTAATAAATTTTCTAATTCTTTTGTAAGTTTTGGTAGGGAGGCAATTCTCGCTTTAGAAATAATCATAGCAATTGCATCTAACTTCTCAGAAACAGTCCTTATTTCCTCTCGCTTATTGTGAATAACCTCATCTGCATTTTCTACCTGTAAAACTTTTTCTGAGAGCTCTTCATAAACCTTTAGCAGGGCCTCCACAGAATCTACATAATGTTTTTTTTGTAAATTATATAGCAACTGCAATCTATCGTTAATTTCTTCTGCTTCATTGGTATTAAAATCAATCCCATCATTTTCATTTTCTATTTCAGAAACAATATCATCAATTTCAATTTTTACACTGGTAATTCGCTCTAATAAATTTTGATATTCTTTCACAAAAGGGGCAATTTTAGACAACCTATTCTCTAAATTATTCACTAAACTTTGAACACCTATTTCATCTGTGATAGCAATTTGCAGTGCTTCTGATAAATTGAGTTTTATCTCCTCAATGTTATTAAGTCTCTCTAATTTCTCTTCCAATTGATGTTGCTCATCAATTTTTAAATTTGCAACTTCTAATTCTTTAAATAAATGAGAGTTATAATCATATTGTTGGTTCGCCTCTCTCTGAGAATTCTCTAATTCGATCAATTCTTTTTTTAATTGATTCAATTGAGCAAAGCCTCTTTGATAAGAAGAAATTCTTTCTTTATTTTTTGCTATGGCGTCTATAACCGTAAACTGAAAATTCTTATCAGACAACTGCAATGTTTGATGTTGTGAGTGTACATCGATCAATTTTATTCTTAACTCATTTAACACAGACAATGTAACTGGAGTATCGTTTACAAAAGCTCTTGATTTTCCTGAAGGTAAAATTTCTCTTCTGATAATTGTTTCTGCTTCATAATCCAAATCTACCTCATTAAAAAAATCTTGTAAATTATAAGCAGAAATTGCCATTTTTGCTTCTACAATGCATTTGGTAGAGGCATCTTTCAAAGAAGACAGATCTGCTCTATTTCCCAAGACCAAACCTAGGGCTCCCAAAAGTATGGACTTTCCTGCACCAGTTTCTCCGGTTATTATAGATAATCCCGAGGTAAAATCGATGGATAACTGATTGATTAAAGCATAGTTCTTAATGGAAAGTTGTGTTAACAAATCTTCTTAATTTAAATAACTAAATTAGTAAAAAATGCATCAAGATTTTTAAAAAAAATAGAAATTCATCTTTTACCTAATGGCTTTCCACTTGTTGCTATTGTTTGGAGATATTTTTTTGACGATTCTCGTAAGTCTATTTTTATTGACGGTCACTGGACCATCGGCATACATATTTACAATTTCGTCTGCTTTTGCATCAAAAAATAACCGTATCAAATAATTTCCAACGGTTTTATTAAAAATAGATTCTAAAGAAATGATCGCATTTTCAATTGTCTGTTTTGCGCTCTTTTCATTTGATAAGAATCTGTCTAACCCAAGTCTGTGATAGCTGTAGTTTGCGGCTCTGTAAGCTCTTAATTTGGGAGATAAAATATTATCAATCAATAAAAAACGATTCTGTTTCCCTACCACATTTTGCCATGAAGCCAATCCGCTTTGTTGCGCTTGTAACATTACATTTTGTGCTTCTTTGTAATACATTTGTCCACCATTCTTTTTAAAAGTGTCTGCATCTGTACCTAGCACTATATTGGTATAAAAAACAATGGTAGAAATTAAGTTACTATCAAAAGAATTTCTATTGTATATCAACGGATCGAACTCATTGTATTTAAAATTAAAATCGTTGTCTTTTAAATTTAATACTGGTGATGCATAAGATGAAGCATAAACAGGTCTTGAAGATTGGACCTGTATCGTTCCTTTAAAAGTATTTGCATCTCTAGAAGTAATGATAATAGTGAATGCACAATCGATTCGTTCTTCTGGTTTTACGTCTTTACTTGTCCATTTTGTTTGGTTGATAAACTCTGACAATGATTTCTCTAGAGTTTTAAAAACCTGCACATTAGATCCTTGTACTTGATTGTAATTCACTGTAACCAAACAATTTAATTCCTGAGACTTCATTACAGAAATCGAAAAGAAACAAGCAAAAAGGATTCCAAGTTTACGCATTTGTCTTTTTTATAATTTCATTCATAATATCTTTAGCTACCGCTACCTTAGGTTTCAATTCAAACGATCGTTCATTCAATGCTTTATCTATAAAAGTAATTTTATTGGTATCGGTTGCAAAACCTGCCCCTGGATCTTGGAGAGAGTTTAACACAATTGCATCTAAATTCTTTCTTTGTAATTTGCTTTTTGCATTTTCTAATTCATTATTTGTCTCCAAAGCAAATCCTACCAAATATTGGTGCTGTTTGATGTCTCCCAAAGAGGCTAAAATATCCTTTGTGGGTGATAACTCTATATGCAACGCTAAAGTAGTCTTCTTTATTTTCTGAGAGGCAATCTTTTTGGGAGCAAAATCTGCAACTGCAGCAGAAAGTATTGCAATATCTACATTGGGAAAGTATTTATGAACTGCATGATACATTTCGGATGCAGAAACAACATTGATCCTATGTATCAGAGAATGTTTTATCTGCAAATGACTTGGACCTGAAATTAAAAAAACTTCTGCTCCTAAGTTAGCAGCTTCTGTTGCTATGGCAAATCCCATTTTACCAGAAGAATGATTTCCTATAAAACGAACAGGATCTATAGCTTCATAGGTGGGCCCAGCTGTAAGCAAAACTTTTTTTCCTTTTAGGGGTAATTTTGATACAATATCTTTTTCTATAAAGGAAACAATATCTTCAGGTTCAGCCATTCTTCCTTCGCCCACCAGACCACTTGCTAACTCACCAGATGTTGCAGGAATCATGGTATTTCCAAAAGATTGTAATTTTTGTAAATTTTGCTTTGTAGAGGTGTGAATATACATGTCTAAATCCATTGCGGGTGCAAAATAAACAGGGCATTTCGCTGACAAATAGGTGGCTAACAACAAATTGTCACATGTTCCATTTGCCATTTTTGAGAGTGTATTTGCTGATGCGGGTGCAACCAACATATAATCTGCCCAAATGCCCAAATCGACATGGTTATTCCACATCTCATTATCATCTTTCGTATCGTAAAAAGTAGAATGAACAGGGTTTTTGGAAAGTGTGGAAAGCGTAAGAGGTGTTATAAAATCTTTAGACGCAGGAGTCATGATTACTTTGACTTCTGCGTCTAATTTAATTAAGAGACGAACCAAACTGGCCGTTTTATAAGCGGCAATTCCGGCAGTAATTGCCAAAAGAACTTTTTTACCACTTAAAATAGACATTATTCCGCGTCTGGTGTTCTAAAGTATACTTTATCATTTAACCATTCTTCCACAGCAATCGCAGTGGGTTTTGGTAATCTTTCGTAAAACTTAGAAACTTCAATTTGTTCCTTGTTCTCAAAAACTTCTTCTAAACTATCATTGTAAGTTGCAAACTCATCTAGTTTATCTACCAATTCTTTCTTTAAATCTCCATTAATTTGAGTTGCTCTTTTAGCAATAACAGAAATAGCTTCATAGATATTTTTTGTTGGAGCTTCTACTTCATTTTTGTTATAAGTAATTGTACTCAATGATGCATTTGTGTCTTTGTAATCCATAATTATTTATTAAATCTTCTGTGAGTTTTCAAATTCTTTTTGTTTAGCGATTAAGTCTGCAGACTCTTTGCTTTCAATTTTTAATGTAACGAGCATTTTGTCAGCAGCTTCCATAAATTTGGATGCTGGATAGTTTCTTTTTAACTTTTCATAAGCTTCTATTGCATCTTCTATTCTTTCTGGCTTTCTTCTGTAGGTACTTTTCAAGACAAAATCATGGGCCGCTTTTAGTCTGAAGTACAAGGCTTCTTCTTTGAATTCTGATCCTAAATAGTCTGACAGTAAGTTATCAAAAGCCTGAATTGCTGCTTTGTAATTTCTTAAATCATAATCAGCTGTTCTATAGTAAGTTTTAGCAATTTCAAAATATTTCTGTTGAAGCTTGTACCTTAAATCTTTAAAATGTTGATTGGCTTCATCTATTTTATCAGAATCTGGATAATCATTGATAAAATTCTGAAAAGCCTCAAGCGCCTTTTTTGTATCTGTTGGATCTAAGCTAAAAGGAGGTGATGCTAATTTATAACTGTAAGCAGATAAAAAGGCTGCTTCTTCTTTCTTCGAACTTTTAGGATAAATTTTTGCAAATCGATCAAAATTGAATCCAGAAATGCTGTAATTTTTCTCATTATATTGAGATTGGGCGATCATAAATTGGATTCGCTCCATCTGTGGTTTTCCTCTGTACACAGGTTTTATTTTCTCAAAAAGTCTAAGTGCCTTAGAAAAGTTTTTACTTTCATACAATTTGGTAGCCATTTTATATTGCTCCTCTGAGGTACCCTTGTTTAATACTTTTTGATATTCACCACATGAACCTAATACAAGTGAGAACAACAATAAACACGCTAAATTTTTAATTTTTTGCATCATGCAAAATTAGTGATTAAATATGGATTAATAAAACGTTTTTTTACACAGTGATTTCTAACATTCAATTTGCTACAAAAGACGCAAAAAAAAGGAGGAGTTGTTATTAAAGGTTTGTTAATGTTACTCCTAAATTCAAATTGTCATCAAGGTTTTTTTTAAGAACCTTAATAGAGATAAATCTGTGATTGCATCAATCCCTGTACAGAGGGCTCAAAGTTTTATTTAAAATTAGCAACAAATTGACTGATGTTAGCGCTAAGTGCTGAACTTGCTTTTACCAAAGGTAGACGAACATCATTACGGCAGATATCTAATTCTTGTAAAACTGATTTTATCCCTGCTGGATTGTTCTCTTCAAAAATCAAGTCAACAATATCCATCATTTTATAATGAATTGCATAGCCTTCGTTGTTGTTTCCGCTCAACCCATGACGAATCATTGCTGAAAACTGTTTTGGGAATGCCTGTCCTATTACAGAAATTACTCCTGAACCTCCTGCTAATACCACCCCTAGAGCCAAATCATCATCCCCTGAGATTACTGAGAAATCTGCAGGCTTATCTTTTAACAATGCATAATATTGCTGGGTGTTATTTCCTGCTTCCTTAACCCCTATAATATTTTTAAAATCCTTGGCCAAGCGTAAAGTAGTCGCAGGATCCATATTTTTAGCGGTTCTACCTGGAACATTGTAAAGAATTATTGGTAAATCTGTTGCCGTAGCAATCGCTTTAAAATGCTGGTAAAATCCTTCTTGTGTTGGCTTACTGTAATAGGGTGCTACAGAAAGTATTCCATCTATGCCTGAAAAATTTCTAGTTTTTAATTCTTTGACAACCAAAGCGGTATTGGAACCTCCAACTCCCAAAACCAAGGGCAATCGCTTATTATTTGTTTGAACAATAACATTAATAATCTCTTGCTTCTCTTCTTCAGTAATTGTCCCACTTTCTCCGGTAGTACCGTTGATTACTAAATAATCTATTCCGTTTTCTATATTGTAATTCACCAGTTTTTTAAGTGCCTCATAATCTACACTTAAATCTTCTTTAAATGGTGTAACCAAAGCAACTCCAGTTCCAATAAATTTTTGCATCGCGAATGTATTTTTTTATAGAGTGTAAAACTACAATTTTAAGATGATATGAAGGTCGATAATATGAATTCTTCTAAAGAATAAACAACTTTATAGTTTACGTTTAATTTTTCACTTTCTTTAAAATTTCTAAATATCTTTTTAATTCTTTTAAAAAGGACTGAATTTGGTAGGTAGACTCTTTAATTTCTAAGGAATATAATTTGGAATTTACACCCGTAAGACCAACCTTAAAAGAGGCTGCAGAGAACATAACTGCTTTCTCTAGATACAAGTGATTGTTCCCAAAAAAACCAATTAATAAATCAAAAGGCTCTTCTAAAAAAACCTTAATATTCGGCTGAACGAAATGTCCTTGCCAGTTGATATCTTTTTCTGAAAAATGTTTGTAAGAAATTGAATCATTTTTGTCAAATTTCCTAAAACTATATATTTTAGAATGACGCAACCCAAAGACAAGTTCTATTTCCTTCTTAAAGTCTATTTGGGAGGAAATTTCATCTGTTGTTAAAACACCAACTGTTTTAATAATACCCATGGAAGCTGGTGACACTTCTGGTAAATTAATCAGCATTTTCTGAAAATTTTTTCTTAGTCTAGATTCTTTTAATTTGGAAAGGTTCATTCTCTTATTCGCTTAGGGATTTTTGTAAAAATAAGAATTATTTTGTTGAAATCTCCATCAATATGAATTGATTTAATTGTTGTCCAAATGCTTGAAAATTATTATCAGAGACCAACAGTAATGATTGATTTCCATTGGCTAGTTTCGGTCCAAAGGTAATTCCTTCTATATTATCTATAATTCCCTCAGTTAATTGCTGTTTGACATCGTTAAAATTAAATACCAATCTTTTTTTAAGTGAGACATACTTTGAGACACGAAGTGAATCTATCCCTAAAATATTCGTTGTTTTTTGATCGATACTCGCTTCAAAAATTTTGACGGTATTTCCAAACGGACCAAAACCACTTTTATAGGCTCTCTCTACAACAAGGAAACTACCTTCTTTGTATTCTAGAATTGCTGTAACTCCGTTTACATTGACATTCCCTTTCATGGGTTTATCGATCTGTTCTAGCTGATACGCAAACTGCTTGATTGCTTTTTTAGTCTTTTTATCAAAATAGGTAATTCTAATCGGTGAAGATGTTTTCTTAAATGTTGGGGCAGCTCCATCAACTTTCAAAGGCCCCTCCAAAGACACCCAAAAACCTTTGTGATTCACACTTTTTGAAGACCCTTCAAAAACAGCGTTGTGTCTCATTATTGAATTGTTTTTTAAACTTTTGGGAAGCTCATAAACATGTACTAGTTTTCCATTTTTATCAATGGAAAAAATAGAAGGAGGTTTATTTGAGTTGATCGCTCCTTCACTAACAAAATTTATTTCCTGAGTTGCTTCGTCTAAAAAAATAGCCTCTAGATCCATTGCATTTTCTCTAAAAAAAGAGCGAACATCATCTTTAAAAAAGAAAACACTTTCAAAATTTACTGAAGTAATTTCATTTTTTTGAATATCAATTGTTGCTTTGAGAAAACGCGGAACAACTTGATCATCTACCACACAGTAATAATACCCTTCTGCATAGTCTAACCCCGAGAGTCCTCCTACCAGTGAATTGTTTATGTACAAAGAATCTTTAACAATGTATTCATCTAAAAACTGAAGTTCTATTTGATTCTTTTTTTTGCAGGATAAGAGGATTAAAATTACCAGCACAAAATAATGATTGTTTTTCATCAGTATATTTTAGAACAAAGCAAAAAAGTACATTAATCATATAAAATACCATTTAATAAGAGAATCTTCTTTTTTTAAAAAATGATACCGCTATAATTACGGGTCTTTCTTATCGTTATAATTTCCTTCTATTATCGTCAGATTGTGAATCAATCAATTTATTGTACGGATCTACCCCTACTTCAATTGGTTTCTCATCTACAATAATTGTTAGCTTATTGTTGATTGAGGTAATCTTATGCTTTTTTAAATACAGCAGTTTTTCTTTCATATCACCTTCAACATCTTCTTCAGCAAAAATACCAATATCAATATAATCTGCTAATGGAACCGATAAAATAGGTTTTTTCATTTTAGCTGTTTTATAAGACAAGGTGTCTCCAACCTTCTCACCATAATAACGTTTTCCTTTTTTATCATTTCTGTATTTAGCGACTTCAAACTCAATATCAACTTGATATTTTCCGTTTTCCAATTCTGTTAGTTTCGTATTCGTAACTCTATTTCTATACAAAGTAATGGTTTCAAACATATCTTTGATTACATATTGTAAAGAGTCTGGTGTAGCTTCTTTTAAATGGTTTACGAATTCTATGGAAGTGGTATAAGGTGGTTCTTGAAATTTTACTTTATGTATGAATTTCTGAATTGCAGCATTCATTTTTTCTTCTCCGATATAATCGCTCAAAGCATATAAAGCCATAGATCCTTTTTGATAATGTATATATCCTTGACCATCATTATACATTAGAGGGTTTTCACGTTTTCTTTCTAGAGTTCTTTGCAACAGGTACCCATCTAAAGCCTCCTTCAAGAAGGTTCTCATTTTATTTTTTCCCTGTGCTTTTTCAATCACTTTTAAAGAAACGTATTCTGACATACTTTCTGAGAGCAACGTTGCACCTAAAACATCTGCTCCAATTACTTGATGCGCCCACCATTGATGCGCTACTTCATGAGCAGTGACGGCAAAAGGATAATCTACTCCAGAATCATCTTTATCATCAACATCTGCAATAAAACCAATTCCCTCAGAAAAAGGCATTGTATTTGCAAAAGCCTGGGCAAAGGTTCCTCCTGTTCTTGGAAACTCAATAATTCTTGCCTGTCTAAATTGATAAGGACTAAAGTTTTCTGAATTATAAGTTAAGGATGCTTTCATCCCTTTCATCATTCTATCTAAATTGAAGGTATGTGGTTTGTGATAGTAAATTTCTAAGCTAATTCCTTTGAACATTTCTTTTTTCACCTCAAATTTTCCAGAATTAAACGCATAAAAATTTAGGATTTTACTATCCATTTTATAATGAAAATACCTGCGTTCTCCCTCTATCCATTCCTTTTGTAAATATCCTGGAGCAATCGCAATCTGATCTTTGGATGTTGAAACGGTTGCCTCAAAATCAATCCAATCGGAATCTTTAGAAATATAAGTGTCTCCCAACGCTGATGTATCAGACGGATGGGCTTTTAAATCATTTTTTTGTAAATCGTATTTCTTACGAGTTTGATCATCTCTTAATTCTCCATCTGTTGAATAACCTAAGGATGGAAATAAAGCAAAATTATTGATAAAAGTACCATTTTCTCTCACTGGAGACCTTCTTCTGTAAGTTGTATTTTTTTTGCCTTTCACAGTTACTGCGAGTTCTAAAGTATCACCAGGCATAATTTTATTTTCGAAATAATAAATATCAAAATTATGGATGGTGTCCTTAGAAACTAATTGATTGGATTTGCTAAACTCGAAAGTACTTTCTAAATCATTGTGATTTAAGAATACACTATCTACAGGGGTATCCGTTTTGTTTACCATTTGAATTTTTGCAGATGCTTCAAAGAATCTTTCCTTTGGATAAATATCCATATGTGCATTAACAGCAATCACTCTAGGCTGTTTATAATCTTCGTACTTTTTATATTTCTTCTCCCATTCTACTCTTCTTAATTCAAATTCTTTTGAAGAAGTTCTTTTGGCCTTTGTTCCTGTCGCTTGATAAATTGAAAATCCCAAACTGAAAAAAGAAATTAAAAATACTGCTAAACAAACTGCATAACCTACTTTTAATCGTGCCTTTGCTACTATAAATCTTTCTTTTAATGAGGCAGGAATTCCTCGAACCCAAAATAATGCGGACAATATCAATAAAGCCAAACCAAATAAAATCCAATAGGTTTTATATACTAAAAACTGAGTTAAAATTCCATAACCATTCATATCTGAATAACTGAATCCTGGTCCATCATTGTATTTAAAAATAGACTGCTCGATCCCTGCTAATGACAAAAATGGCATCCCAATAGAAATCACCAATAATACGAACAATCCTAGATAAGGGTTTCCGATTAAGGTTTGAATAAAGATAGCTAACAAGGCCCAAATTAGATAATTTAAAAAATCCAGGAAATAAAGCTCTAACATATAATGCCCTATTTCAAAATTATAATAGCCTTTATAAATTTGAAAAAGGATTCCTGATACCATAATAACAGTTAATAACAGCAGTTGCATCTTTATCAATGCAATTAGTTTGGAAAATAACAGTGTCCAATTGGGTATCGGAGTTGCATCCACCAAATGATTTACTTTGGCAATTTTTGCCCTATGAACTAACATACCGGCATATAAAAATGTACAGATATTGATAGAGGCCGCAAAAACACCTCCAATATTTAACATTTTCCAGGTAACTGGCAGTGTTGGAGTTCCAAAAATATCTCCTATTTCAGACAATCCAACCAGCATCAACACCAAACCAACCAACACAATGGAAATAAAAGCCCAACTTGTTACAATATATTTAAAATCAATAGTTGATAATTTCCAAGTGGTTTTTATGTTTTGCATGAAAGAAAAATCATAGGCAACCTTTGGTAAGCTAATTCTTGTAATTCCGCTAAAATTTGTTTTTGTAATTCTCTCTCCTTTAGATTTTTTGAATGAAAAAGAAATCGCGTTTTGACTAAACGCAAAAAACTTATAAACCAATCCAAAAATTAAAGTGGAAACTCCTAACCACAATAAGCGATTGTATACAATCATTTCTTTGATAGGAATGTGCAATTCATTTTGTTCCGAAGGCGTCCAATATTTTGTGTAATAACTAACTGCACCAGATCCAAAAGGGTCTAAAAGAGCATACAACCATCTTTGTTCAGGATCTGAAAGCAGGCTTTCTACAACTCCTTGAACAAACAAAAGTACAATTACAGTAATAAACCCTGCAGCAATGTTTCTAGAAAAAGTAACCACTGCAAAAACAATCGCTCCAAATAATAAAATATTTGGAAGAATAAAAACCAAATAGGCCTTTACATAAGTAATGAACTGAAAAGAACCTACAATATCTGGATTTGTTCCTGGAAATCGAAAACCAATGATCATTCCTATAGCAATAGATAAAACAATGATCGATACAACCACTATTCCACTCAAAAATTTAGCAAAAAGATAATTTGATTTTGTAAAAGGATACGAATATAAAATCGTGTGCATTTCACTTTTGTAGTCTCTGTAAATAGAAACTCCGATTATAGAAGGAAATAAAAAGAATATAAAAACAGTTAATGCATTAAGTAAAGCATTCACCCCAGCCGGAGAGTTTACAATTCTGGAAGAACCTGTAGTTGCTGTCACAGAATCGAAGAAACCAGCAGTAGCAGCTGATAAAAAGAAAGATAGGGCTAAAAAAATAGCCAAATAAATATAAAAAGCTGGTTTTTGAAACCAGTATTTTAGTTCTTGTTGAAATATTGTTGAAAACATACTATAAATGTGTATTTGTTAAATTGTTTAAAAAGTGAAAGTATAAAACTCCATACCTTGAATTTTACAGATTAAATTTTAAACTAATTGTGGTTCATCTTGTTTTAACGCAATGAAATACACATCGTCTAATTGAGGAGCTACCGCAATAAAATCTTCCGAAGGTTTTTCAGTAGCATAAACTCTTAAATTCAATGTATTATCCTGATTGTAGTTAGATGACAAAATAGTATATAATTTTTCATTTTCATCTAAATTTTCTCTTTCAATAGTTTTTTGCCAAATGGTCCCTTCAATTTCTTTCGTAGCCTCAAGTGGAGTGGTGTGTTTTAAAATTCTACCTCCATTTAAAATTGCCATTTCATTACATAATTCTTTTACATCTTCAACAATATGAGTTGAAAAAATAACGGTACAATTGGTACCAACTTCACGCAATACATTTAAAAAACGATGTCTTTCTGCTGGGTCTAAACCTGCTGTTGGCTCATCTACGATTATTAATTTAGGATTATTTAAAAGCAATTGTGCAATTCCAAAACGTTGTTTCATTCCTCCAGAATATCCAGCTACATATTTACGTCTTACATCATATAAATTAGTGATTTCTAATACTTCTTTCACAATAGCACTTCTTTCTTTCTTATTGGAAATACCTTTTAAAGTAGCAAAATAATCTAGCAAATCTTCTGCAGACATTTTAGGATATACCCCGAAAGATTGCGGCAAATACCCTAATACTTTTCTCAAAGATATCTGATCTTCTAACACATTAATATCTCCAAACATTACAGCACCAGTGTCAGGACTTTGCAATGTAGCGATCGTTCTCATTAATGATGATTTCCCTGCACCATTTGGCCCCAACAAACCAAACATCCCTGTACCAATTTCAATACTAAGGTTATCAATTGCTTTTACCCCATTTTTATAGGTTTTTGTTAAATTTTTAATTGCTAATTTCATGTGCTTAGATTGTTAATGAGTTATTTGGTTCTATAATGTTAGTTCAAATGTAGAGAAAATTGTTACACTTTTTGTCTTTATTTTGGTGATAATCCTAAAAAATGGTTTTATTTTTACAGAATAGCAAAAATACAATATTCATAAACGTACATAATGGCAAAAAAATCAATACTCAATAAAAAATCAATCTCTTTTTTAGAAAAATATTTGAACAATGCGGCTCCCACAGGTTATGAATGGAAAAGTCAGGAAATTTGGATGGACTATCTAAAACCCTATGTAGATACCTTCATCACAGATACCTATGGCTCTGCCGTTGGAGTGATTAATCCTGATGCAACATATAAAGTTGTCATCGAAGGGCATGCAGATGAAATCTCCTGGTATGTGAATTATATCTCTGATAATGGTTTAATTTATGTAATTAGAAATGGAGGATCAGATCATCAAATTGCTCCGAGTAAGATTGTAAATATTCACACCAAAAACGGGATCGTAAAAGGCGTTTTTGGATGGCCAGCAATTCACACCCGAAATAAAGCAAAAGAAGAAGCTCCAAAACCAGACAATATTTTTATTGATACAGGTTGTACTACCAAAGAGGAAGTGGAAAACTTAGGAGTCCATGTTGGTTGTGTGATCACTTACCCAGATGAGTTTCATATTTTAAATGAAAATAAATTTGTATGTAGAGCTTTAGACAACAGAATGGGTGGTTTTATGATTGCTGAAGTAGCACGTCTTTTAAAAGAAAACAAAAAAGAACTCCCTTTTGGTTTGTACATTACCAACTCAGTACAAGAAGAAATTGGGTTGCGTGGTGCTGAAATGATTACACAAACCATTCAACCCAATGTGGCTATTGTTACGGATGTAACCCATGATACTACCACACCGATGATCGATCAAAAAAAAGAAGGTCTATTGAAAATGGGGAAAGGTCCAGTTATAGCTTATGCACCAGCTGTTCAGCAGAAATTACGTGATTTAATCACAGCAACTGCCGAAAAAAATAACATTCCTTTTCAACGATCTGCCCTTTCAAGAGCAACTGGAACAGATACTGATGCCTTTGCATATAGTAATGGCGGTGTTGCTTCTGCATTAATATCCTTACCACTAAGATACATGCATACCACTGTTGAAATGGTTCATCGAGAAGATGTGGAAAATGTCATTAAAATGATTTATGAAACGTTGTTACAAATCAAAAACGGAGAAACATTTTCGTATTTTAAATAGCAACAACCATGAGTACGAGGAAGCATTACAGGGTATATTTATCCAAATGCTTTCCTCCTATTCATCCGAATGACGTTTTTACTTTTATATGGACGAATTCATTGATATTTTAACTCCTCAAGGAACTCCTACCGGAAAAACAGCCTTAAAATCTGAAGCACATCAATACGGATGGTTTCATGCCACTGCCCATATATGGTTCTTTACTTCAGATAAAAAAATTTTACTCCAAAAAAGAGCCCTTACTAAAAAAGTATTCCCTGGCATTTGGGATATTTCTGTAGCGGGACATATTGGTGCTGGTGAAGAAATTTTAGAAGGTGCAAAAAGAGAAATTCTTGAAGAAATTGGTTTGGAATTAAAAAAGGAAGACCTGATAAAAATTGGTACAAGAATTCATCAAGTTTCCCATGAAAATGGAATTCAAGACAACGAACACCATCATGTTTTTATAGCAGAATTAAAGACCTCTATTCAAAAACTGACCTTGCAGAAAAAAGAGGTTGCTGATGTAAAATTATGGGACTTAAAAGTATTGAAAGAGACCAAAAATCTTGAAAACGTTTTACTTCCAAGATTTCACGATTATTATTGTTTTGTCTATGAACAAATCAACGCATATCTAAAATCAAATTCATGACAAACAAAATGATCTCCAAACATCTTCTTAACTAAATACAGAAGTACTAAATAAACCATCCATAGCTAATATTAATTGTTACAACCCATCTTGGACAATTACTACCTCTTTTAAAATTCTTGTTCCTATACTTTTGGTGTTAATAATTGCTCTGTAAAAATTAGTTGAATTGATTTTTACAATGTAGATATATTTTTAATCGCTTTTGTAAGCCTTCGAATTTTATGGGAGTATTTATTTTAAAAAACAATGCAAGATTTCATTTCTTTAAATATATTTGAATTAAAAAAAATTATTAAAATTTAAATACTATGATCTCCATTATTTTTACACTTCTTATGCTAATTTTATTACAAGCTGTTTTAGGCTTTGATAATTTATTATATATTTCTTTAGAATCTAAAAAAGCTCCTGTAGCCGATCAAACAAGAGTTCGGAAAACAGGAATTTTAATTGCAATCGCGCTCAGAATCGTTCTTCTTTTCGTGTTGGTTTCAGTAATTGATTTTTTTCAAGAGCCTTTTTCTATATTAACAGGAGAACTAGAAGGTATTGTTTCATTTGCCTTTAATGGTCATAGCATCATTGTTCTTATTGGTGGTGGTTTTATCATCTATACCGCCATTAAAGAAATTTGGCACTTGATTGCAAGCAATGATTTATCTGATCAATTAGTGAATACTGATAAAGAATCAAAATCTTCAAATGCCGTTATTGCAAGTATTGTTTTAATGAATTTGGTGTTTTCTTTTGATTCTATTTTAGCAGCTATTGGCCTGACCAATGAAATCGAAAACTCAACAATTGCTTTTATTGTAATGACCATTGCCATTGTTACAAGTGGATTGTTAATGTTACTCCTAGCGGATAGAGTTGCTGCTTTTTTAACAAAAAATAGAATGTACGAAGTCTTAGGATTGTTTATTCTTTTTATTGTTGGAATCATGCTAATTACCGAAGGAGGGCATTTGGCACATTTAACATTGTTTGGAAATGAAATTGTTCCGATGAGCCAAACAACATTCTATTTTGTCATTGCTATTTTAGTTGTTGTTGATGTAGTACAAGGTAAATATCAAAAGAAACTTTTAGCGGCAAAAAAGAAGTAAATCTTTATATTCTTTGTTGTTTTCTTTATTTTAATGACGGCGCTAGTACTTTTGTGGAGAGATATCCGCGGCATCTGGTTTATTCCAATTACTCCAAGATGGAAAAGGGCGAACGTGATGTTTCTATTGAGGTTGCCGATAAACTTGCCAAGTATTTCGGGATTACTCTTGACGAGCCTGTACATATGAGCGAACAAATACCCAAAGAAGTTACTATCGTGGATAAATCTGTTTCCGAGCGCATCAATCTTATACAACAACTTGAAGATGAAGATAAACAAGCCTTGTTTCGCATTATTGACAGTATGCTCACTAAATCCAAGTTCAAGGATTTCTTCAATAAAAATATGGCTTCGCTATAAGGCAAAAAAAACCACAACATTGCTGCTGTGGCTTTCATTATAATTAGAGATTTTCTATACTTCAAATATGACTTCTGCATCATTGATACTTTTAAAATCAACGATTTCAGCTTGGTAATCCATAATATCCATTACGTATTCGCTTTCAAAGGGGTCATAAGTATCGAATAATATGAATAATCTATTGGTGTTATCTTTCATTTCAAAATAGTAAAAATCAAGTGAATCAGTATTGGCATTAAATTTATGCTTGCCCAAAAAAGAAATCAAACTTCCATTATTAATAGCTTCTTTTGATTTATTGTAAGCTTTATCATTATACTCAATAGCTTTAATGAAAGTGATTTTTTTTGCATTTTTCAATGCAATTTCAGAAGGAAAAACCTTTTTTAAAATCTTTAATTTTCCGTTTTCCTCCGCTTCTAACCTTAATATTTTCTTTAAAAATCTAATCATCTTTCTTTTTAGCTAAATATTTATTAAGAATAAGAATTTTATTTGCAAAAAAAGTATTGTTCTTCTTGACATACTCTACATTATACATCTCAACATATTCTCCTGTATCTTCAATACTTAACAGTTCCGTAGTTCTTAAAACACCTTCTTCATAATAGTATACTATATCTCTCATTTCTTTCTGAAACTAGTGAACCAGCTGCAACTACTCATGCTTTCAAAACCATCTGTAAAAACGGTTTTTAGGATGACGTTCGAGGGAAAATTTAGAAAATAAAGTCCTGATTTGTAATGGAATTTACACCTTGTATTCATAGCAATACTAAGATACAGAAAATTATTCTTTTGTGCATATTTTTTTGTTTAATGACCCTGTAAACCCTGTGTGGCAAGGAATACAATTCTGTGCTAGCACTTTTGTGAAAGCATATCCGCGCCATCGGATTTATTCTAACTACAATAAAATTGAGAATGGTAATCGTGAGATTTCTGAAAAAGAACTACAAAGACTTGCAGAATTTTATAATATTACTGTTGACCAAGTAATTAATATAAATACTGGTTTACCTAAAGAAGTTGTTATTAAGGATAAACAAGCCCAAGAACAATTACGTTTAATTGCTGAACTTGATACTGATGATAGAGCTATTATCTTTAAAATGATTGACAAAATGCTGACTACTAAAAAGTTCAATACATTTTTTCAAGAAAATTTACAACAATAAAAAACCACCCAAAGGTGGCTTTTTATTATTCACATAAAGGAAATACAATCTTATAATACAGAGGTTTATTATACTTTTTAAAAACAGATTGTTTTTTACCATAGGTAGTGATTTTGTCATTAAAATACGAAGCTCTTATTAGTCCTAAAACAAATCTTTTCGGTTCCTCCTTAAATTTCTGATAAACAAGACCTTTTATGTCATTAAAATAATCCGTTTCAAATTCACAATTACCATAATCAGGATAATGATATTTTTTCATTTCAGAATCACTATCCATAAATCTATATAAATCCTGCCCAAAAATGAACACTTCATTTTTTAGTACGAGTTTCTTCAATTTGCCTCTATTACTCTTAACAACTTTTAAATCACTTACAAATTTTCCACTTTGATTAGGTGCATAAAACACAACTGGATTATTAATAGTAATCGTATCAACAACATAAAAATTCTTTTGATTTTCTTCTTTTATGTTTTGAGATAAACAATCAAATGAGTAGAAAAGAATAGCAATTATTATGATATATTTTAACTTATTCATTTTTTTTAACTTTACCATTTCTGTATTTTCTTTGAGCTCTATTTGTAGCAGGTGGTTTTACTCTACTTCCTGTCGTATGCAAAGTCGCTTTTCCTCGACCATCATCAAATGTATTACCTCTTATGGGATTTCTCACTTGACTTTGAACATTGGTTTTATTAACATCAGAAGTACGGTTAGGGTCACTTGATGCAGCAGTCATTATTCCTTTTTCAGAATGCGGTACACCTAATGCGTGACCTACTTCGTGTGTAGAAGTATCTCCATCTTTTTTAGATTCTTTAACTCTAATATAATTGCTCTGTGTTGTTCCATTAGTATTCTCACTCAATTTATCATCTGCAACCACATTAAATGCATTTCCTCCACCAGTATCATCTTTTGCTAAAGCCCCATTTAATGCTCCTAATTTTGTCTGACCTTCTCCAACTTCAACCTCTTGAACGCTTATGTCATAATTTACTGCTAAAGATTGTTCATTTCCATCTTCATCATTAAAAGTGTAGTTAAAATTCCCGCTTTGATTATTCCAATTATCAGCAGCATTTTGAGCTGCACTTACATCTCCTCCTGTCGCGTATAATGTTCCAGAAACTGTTACAGTTCCTGTGTCAAAGTTAATTGTAATTATATAATCTTCTGGTTCTCTGTCATAATCATTAGCAAATGACATAGGAGCCATTCCATCAGGATCAATAAAATAAATAGGATTATCAAACGCATAATTATACGGAGAATGCCTACGCATTTGTTCCGCGAGTGGATCCAAATTCATCCATCTACCCAAACTCGCATCATAATTTCTCGCTCCAAAGTCATGCCATTCCAACCCTAATTCTTCGTTTAATTCTTTACCTCCGAATCCCATCTTCTGTGCAGTAGAATTCCCATTAGAACTTACCACATTATTATACCCCTTGTGTTTGAGTCCAAAAGGATAATAATTACTCTCCTCTACAATGACAGTTTCTGAGGTATTTCCTTTGACAATTTTCACATCATCAAACCATACTTTACCAAGCCGTGCATTTTCTATACGTACATTAATTTCTTTTACATCCGCAGGAACCAACACCGTTTTTGATAGATACTCCCAAGTTCCTTCTTTAGTTGAACTCGTTGAAATATGTCCTGTTGGGTATCCACGCTCTCCTTGCTTTCTTGTCACAATCCATAATTTGGCCAAATTAGGTAAATACCCATTTGTGGTAACATCTTCTACATAGACCCAACCTGATACCGTATAATAAGTGTCTTGAGAATTGTTTATTGGAATCCAAGTATCACTATACACATATTTAGACCATTGTCTCGGGTAATTATCATCAATTCTTCCTGAATAGCTTCCTGATTTCTTTTTGGTAGTATCTAAAGCGGTTAATGAGTGTCCAAAATTGTTTGCACTTCTATCCCAAGTACTCATGCTTTCAAAATTATCTGTAAAAACAGTTGTTTTTTTGCTATTGGGGTTTTTTGTGTAGCTCAGTCTCACGTTGCCTAAATGGTCTTTATACTGGTAAATATAATCAAATTTTCCCAGATTATTTGGAGTTGCATAGCCTTCGGTATGGTTGAAAAACTGGAGTTTATTGTTTTCATAAATATAGTTACCTGCGTACTCTGTAAATTTTGAAGGAAGTCCATACCGAGCCACTTCTTTTTTAAGTTTACTTCCAGTTGCATCATAAGTATAGTGGATTACAGAACGTTTGGTTTCAAACTCAATTTTAGTAGGTAAGTTCAAATGGTTGTAATAGATCTTTGAAATCCCTTTGTTTGCATCTGCAATCATATTGCCATTCAGATCATAGCGGTATTCTTGTTCGGTATCTGCACCATCTATAAATCCGTATTGTTTTTTACCAGTATCTTTTACCTTGGTTAGCTGATTGCCATCATAGGTATAATTTAAATTGTCCATGGTACCATAATTCCTAAAATTTCTTACTTCTGGATTTTCTACAATGGCTCCTCTTCGATACAACCGCAAAAGGTTTCCATTTTTATCATAAGAAAAACTTCCATTGAATCGAGAACTCTCAGACCAACTATAATAGTTCGCATTTCTTATTCTATTGAGATCGTCGTAATAATAATTGTAATACCTTCTACTATTATCACTAGCTGTTTTCCAAATGGTTTGAGAGATATTTCCATTGTATAATTTATTATTTCGCAAATTGTCTCCAGGATCGTTGTATAGCAATTCCATAGAAAATAACTTTTCGCCTAACCCAGCATTAGGATCGTTGATCATTTTTAACCATCCCCGTACATTATAGCTGTAATCTACTTCTTGTAATGGTGAAGAATGTGTATTTCCAACTCCTTTTTTAATCAGTTGCCCCAATTCATCGTAGGTGTTTGAGACAATAACTTCTGTAGCTTGACCATCAATGGTTTGCTCTTGAAACAAGAGTCTATCTGCATGATCGTACTCAAAGGAATCTTGTATGACAATGTCTTTTTTTCCTGTTTTTTGATGGGTGGTGTTGGTTTGAAGTACCTTTCCCGTAAAATCTAGTTGACTCTCTACAATATCTGTCGTATTTAAATAATCGTTTTTAGTATATACATAAATTGGTCTTGCTTTATGATCGTAATAGGTTGTACTGGTAATCCATTTATTGGTTCCTAAGACTTTTACTTTACTTCCAGTGGATAATCCTTTTAATCGAGTAGTAGAATTTATCCCATATACATTTTTCACAGAAGTTCCTGTACCTGCTCTGTTAAAAGTATAAGTATCATAATAGTTTACGTTGTATACTTCTACATTAGCCGTTGGGAAATTTTTCTTGCTATAGTGAATTCCCAAAGGACCCGCACTAGTTAATTTAGTCTCATAAAATTTTGGTTCGGTATTATTCATATCCTCAAAATAAGTCTGCATTGCTTTTTGAGACAGTGTTTCTTGATGCGTATAGATTCCTGTATAAGCCACTCTTCCAAAGACATCGTATTTGGTGAATAACCATTTCTTAGAAGCTCTTAAATTGGCATCTTGAGTTAATACAGGCCTGTCTAATTTATCATAGACAATGTATTCCCATGCCTTACCCGGTATTTTCTTTTCAATCAAACGGTTTTTAAAATCATATTTGTATTGGTAACAGTGTTTGTCTAAGAGTTCTTTGGTCTTTGCTTGAGAAACTACTGGTGAAAAACCTTGTAAATTTTCTGGAAAATTTCGTCGGGTGGTTCTATCAAAATCTTTGAGTGCTATGGGAATATAATTTCGATTGTACTCATAGACATAGCAAAATAACTTTCCGTTTTTGGCATAATAGGAAACATATTTATAGGCATAGGAACCCTTAGAGGACACCCATGCAGAGGCACTGCCCAGCCAAAAATTTTTCATCGAAGAATAAATCATTGGCAACTCCATGATTTCACCAGATTTAAAGCGACTGTTTGCCAAGTTATGCAAATCAAAATCTGCGACGTAAGCATATTTCCCAGAACCAATTTTTTGGATCCCAAACTTTATAGTACCAGTAGGATTGCCGCCTGTAACAAATTTACTTGCCGGGTAACTTTGCATGCCTGTTTTATATGAAATCATCTTTTCTGAAGCCAAAGGCGGTAGTACATAGCTTAAATTCCCATAATCATCATACACATAATAAGTGTCATGAGGAATATTATTATCAAAGCTTCTTTTTAAAATAGTTCTTCCCCTGAAGTCTTTGTAATTTTGCGTTGTATTATCATTTACATCTGAAGGTTTCCAATTTTCATCTTTGGTGATAAACTTATATAATGTTGGGGCTTTAAAAGCAGTTTGAACTCTTTGCGATTCTTGTAATCCCACTTCAAAAACTCCTTTATTAACTAGTGAAGGGGTATTGTTAGAACTCAAAGAAACACGAAAATTGCATACTTGATCAGCATTCTCCAACACCTTGTATTCTTTTTTAATTGTATGCTCATTCACATTTCCTTCCTTCCAATCATTTCCTGGTGCAGCCATTTCTATGGGTAAATTCAGAGGAGATTCTTCAAAAAGTGTTTCATTGTATGGGTTTGTCGTATTTTGAAATGCATTCGTATTATAAAATGAATTTGTTTTTAACAAAGCATTCGTTCTGTATGAACCTCCATTATTTTTAGAAGCATACGGCAGATAACTTTTTGTTTGTCTTCCTAAATGATCGTATTCTATATGGGTAATAATATCATTTTTTGTAGCACTTTGGCCAACAGCTATTTGTTGGATAGGTCTCCCCAATCCGTCATAGTAGGTAATGTTTTTTTGTTGCTGATTTGCAGTAACATTACCTGTTTGAGTGGCTACTTTATAAGTTGTACTATTGATATAATTTTCGGTAGTGCTTTGTGCCAAGATACATAATGGCAAAAACATGAATAGGGGTACCAACGTTTTCATAGGGGTTAGTTTTTATAGTTGTATTGGTTGTTAGTTAAAATATTTCCACTGTCATCTTTTACAAATTCTAATCGGTTAAAATCATCGTAATGATAGTACACTGTCTGACCTCTTGGATCTGTGATACTACTAATTCCAACCAATTTTTTATAGGTGTAGGATGTAATTTGAGTATGAGGTAATGCTATCCTTAACTTATTCATCATCTGACGAATACTAGCATCATCAGTAGAAAGAGTTCTTTGATTGGATTGTGTATGAATTTTATATTTAAAAGTATTTAATTTTTTTAAAGTTTTTAATGCATTTGCATGGGTAGAATTAACGATTTCTGCCACCATATGACTCCTATTTTCGTATCCATAAATTCTAGCAACATAAATTCCATCTTTTCGAAAATATTCTAACACTCTCGCTTTATCATCTCTCTTTGTAATCTTGTCGGAAATAGAAATACTTCCATCTCTTGCCTTAAAATTTATCTTTTCTAAGGAAAGTAAACCATTTGGGAATTTTTTATAGATATGATTTTCCGAAGCCCCATTAAAAGTGATTTTTAAAGGGGTAGAAATTCTATTTTTTGCAATTAATTCGTTTGCGTGAGAGAAGGTACTCATCTTATCAGAAGAAAAATCACGACCTACAATAGGATACTCTATTGTTTTTGTTATTGAATGATCATAATCATCAGATACTCCATCGCAATCTTGTTCGTTTCCCTGCACTTCCGACTCACAAACTCTTACTTGTTTTGTCTCTTTTAGCAGCAAAGGATACTGTTCGTCGTACACATAATTCTCTATTGTTTTAAATGTATTCGAAATATTTTCATTTTGCCCTTGAGTAGACAAGGTTTTTCCTGCAGGGTAATCCTTTGTGACAATTGATGTTAATAAATCTCTTGAAATTGGCAAATCAATCTCTTCCTTATACCAGCCACATTTTGGTGAATTTAATCGATACGCTCCATCATCATAATAACACCGATCTACAGGATCTGAGTTTGATTTATTTAAATATTCAAGTTTAATTGTTATAAAATCTTTTTGGGTGTATCTATATTTTTTTTCTTTGCGGATCGTGTTGTCTTTTGTGAAAATTTGTTCTAATAAAATTTTACCTCTCAGAAAATCTCTATCAACGAGTAAAGAAGGGGACTGAATAACAGACCAATTCTCACTTTCTAGTTTTGAGGGACTAGAAGTGTCATAAGTTATCGCGGGTCTAAGATTTTTATAAACCTTTGTTGCTGGAGAACTATAAGTGAATTTTTGATAACCATTATTAATTCTATCTTTAACGCTTACTGTTCCATACCCCACAAAAGAACCTTGTGTAAATTCAACTTGTGATTGTGGAGAAAGAAATGTGGTAATACCAATCTTAGCTTGAGATAAAGAAGTTGCACCATTTGCTGGTAATTTACCTTTAAAAAGTCCAAAAACAGGAAAATTAGCAATGCTACCATTTTCATATTCATAATCCTTAATTTGAACATTTCCTTTTCCATCATCAAGTTTTTGAGACTTTATTCTAATTCCTCCCCCTTGTCTAACCTTGCTTAAATAACTGAAGGTATTTAATTCATACTCATATTCATTTGATCCGCCTGTAGGAAATGTGATTTTTTGCAATGAATACGTTTTAGCAAAATTTTCATTTGCTTCCATAGAGAAAGTTCCAGGAATTGGTATATGATTACTATTGTTATCTGCAAATGGAGTAATTCTAATATATTTATTGAAAGGGGAATTATTATAATTTAAATAATATTTTGGAATAGGATGTGTAATATTGGCCTTATAGGACCCATTGTTATACCCTAAAAAGTCATGTGCATAAGAACCTCTTGGTGGCATTTGATATGGATATGTAGAATCGTCATAATACGCAAAAGTATGACCAGGTAATTCATTTGAATTTATGTCAACTTCATAGACCCTATCTAATCGTAAACGCTTACTCTGAGCAGCATTGCTATTTATACTAGACTGAAAATAACCATAAGATAATTTTACGTGTTTTATTATAGTTCCATCAGTGTTTCTTACTATTATTTCTGTCAAGGCTTTTTCATCGATATTATCCAATCTATCCAACCCGTATATAAATTCTACTTCTCCTTTATCAAAAACAATCTTTTTTAATCGCTGTAATGTTGGATAGGTTACTTTTGAACTCCCCCCACTTAAAATGTCGGTTCCTTCATTATAAATTTCTCCAAATTGCTTTATCGCGTCATAGAAATTGACAGCATATTCTTCATACTTAAAATTGATAGTTTGATTGGTACTTGGATCAACCATTTTATCTAATTTAAAGTTTGATACAGAAGCAAATAGGGAAATTTCTCCATTTGAATATTGACTTTCGAATCCTGGAGAAGACAAAGATTCTTCTATTGAACCAAAACTATATTTAATTCCATTCGTAGCTGTTATGTCTGTATTTTTAAATCTTTTAATTCCAAAATTATTTGCTGCAGCATGCGGGATATACTCCGTAACATTAATCTTATTTCCTTTTTTCTCTAATTCAACAGCAATAGGTAGTCTTTGAATAGCATATGTCTGCCCATTAGCATTTTTAGCATATGAATTTTTGAATATATATTTAGTTGAAATACCTGGTGCATTCACAGAAAAAATGTCTGGCTGAGCGTCTTGGTAAATTCCAACTCTTTTTGCGTAGCTAGTTCCATTGGTATAACTCAACCAACCACCAGATGGTTTACTATTTCCGCTATATCTAAGAGGATAGAAATCATCCATTCCCTTAGTCATTTTTGAAATCATGCCTCCCGCATTCAAACTCCAATTCAAACCCACATTGGAAGCCATGTCACTTACTTTTACACCTGAAGTATTATAAGATAACGAAATAGGAACACTCATAGAACCTGATTTAATGGTATAAATAGGAACTCCTATATTGGCTCTTCCTGTGTAATTACTGACAGGTATAAAGTTAACTTTTTGAAAGGCAGCTGCATCTGGGGGTTGAGGTGCAGAATTTCCAATAATTTGAGAAGCCGTGTATAGGCTTGAATTCAAATTTTCTCCATAATATCCTTCTTGTGCATGAAAGGAAAGACTAAAAATAGTTAGTAAAGCACTGAAAAACAGTTTTTTCATAGGGGGTATTTTACAAATTAATAATTACTAATATCTCTAGAGAAGAAATAAGAAATATTAAAGAAGTTCAACAGCTAATTTTGAAGCACAAAAAAGACCATCACAGGAGAGTGATTGCTTGGTTAATTTTTAATAATGTGTACTTGAATAGGGGAACATCAGGATATTTTTTCTTTTCTAGCGCTATAAAAGTAAAATAAATAGTTTAATCTACAAAATAAAAAGCAACTTTTAAATTTCTAATAAACAAACCCAACTGAAACATTAACAAGCATATAGCAACTAAATAGTGACTACTGCATTATAAAACCTGTTCTAAACTGTCTTGTATTCTTTGGACTACAATTTGAATAATTCTCTTGTTCAACTCTGAGGAGTTGAAACAATAATATTGGTATTCTTCTGTGGAAAAATGTCCAATGATAATTCCTAGAGTAAACTTTTTATAAGGGATATCTTTTACAAAAACTGCTCTAATTTTACTTCGCTTTTTTTGACTGGTAAGACTCAAAAAGTCAATTTTCCGTTGTTGGAGATAGTTGTTAAATGAGGCTATTAATAGCTCATGCTGCATTTTAATAATGGGTCGCAAGGTTTGGTTTTGAAACAACTCTATGGCAGACATATTGTCTTTGACTAAATTTTCTAAAATGGGCCTTTCTTTATTCATTTTCTAGTAGTTCATCAAGTTCTAATTGATAATCGTATTGCAAATCTTCATGCAATTTCTCAATCGCTTTTTTAATCATTCTTACCTGTGTGTCAAAAATGTTAAGCAATCTCGTACTTCTATTGATCGAAGGTTTGAATGTTTTCATTTTTTTACAAAAATAGAGTAATAGTTCTGCTTCTGTCTCTTTCTTTTTAGAATAACGAATGTGTTTTTTTATGGAGGATAATATTTTACGGATACTTTTTCGAATGTAAAAAAAGCTATTCGTATTGATCGCATCAAACTGAATATCTACTTCCTGTTTTAAAGTTTGAATAAAAGATTCTTCGTCTTGACACTCAAATAAAAGATAGGTAAGTAGCTCTTTATTCTCTTTTTTAAACCTTGCCAAATGCAAACACAACTCTTTGATATCGTTTGAAGATCTATGAGATAATTCGTCTTTGAGCTGTTTTATGCTAACCGCTTTCATTCTTTTTGATTTTTTTTACAAGATAAAAAAGAAAAACCTCACAAAAAAAATCTGTGAGGCTTCTGTGTATAAATTCTTTAAAAGAGTCTTCCTTATTGAATACTAGGGATGTTGACAAGCTCATTGACATCGGCTTGATAATCTACTCCAGGAACTTTAAAACCAAACAAATTATAAAAATCAGTACTATACCCCTCAAGATCACCAATCTCTGTTAGATTTTCTGTGGTAGCACTTTTCCATAATCTGGCAACCTCATCCTGAACATCCTCTCTCATTTCCCAATCATCTATTCTAATTCTTCCTTTATCATCTAAAGAAATCTCATCACCAGTATACAGGCGCTCACTATACAAGCGTTGAATTTGTTCTATACAGCCTTCATGAATTCCCTTTGTTTTCATAATCTTATACAACAAAGAGATGTATAAAGGAATTACAGGAATTGCGGAACTAGCTTGAGTAACTAATGCTTTATTTACAGACACATAGGCCTTTCCTCCAAGAGACTTTAAATCCTCTGAAATGGAAAAAGCTGTCGCTTCTAAATGATCTTTGGCTGCACCAATGGTACCGTTTCTGTATACAGGTTTGGTAACTTCTGGGCCAATATATGAATAGGCAACTGTGGTCGCTCCATCAGCTAATACGTTGGAAGCTTTTAAAGCATCCATCCACATTTTCCAATCCTCTCCTCCCATTACAGTTACTGTATTTTCTACATCCTCTCCAGCTGCAGGGTTGATCGAAATTTCTGATACATTACCCGTGTGAAAATCTACCGTTTTATTTGAAAATACATCACCAATAGGCTTTAAAACAGATTTAAATCTTTTTCCTGATGTTGGGTGTGTTCTTACTGGAGATGCCAAACTGTAAATGACCAAATCAATTTGTCCTAAATCTTCTTTGATCAAATTCACTACCTGTTCTTTAATTTCATTGGAAAAAGCATCACCATTGATACTTTTTGCATACAAGCCAGCCTCGTTTGCTTGTTGTTCAAAAGCGGCTGTGTTGTAAAAACCGGGAGAACCTGGTCTTCCTTCTGAAGCAGGTTTATCAAAAAAAACACCAATTGTTGCTGCATCCGAACCAAAAGCACTTGTAATTCTTGAAGCCAATCCAAAACCTGTAGAAGCTCCAATAACTAATACTTTTTTTGCACCATCAATTTTTCCTTTAGATTTTACATAAGCTATTTGATTGATCACATTTTGTTTGCAACCTGTTGGGTGGGAAGTCAAACAGATAAATCCTCTTGTTCTTGGTTCTATAATCATTGTTAGTTGTTTTTAATTTGAAACTAAAAAAGAAGTAACGTTCTTGTCAATTCTTTCTAATACATTTTGGGTAGGAGCTTTTACAAAGCCCTCTCCCGTAATTTGTTCGTATAATTCTATATATCTATTGGAAATTTCAATGATTTTTTCATCAGACATCTGGGGTATTTGTTGCCCTTCTTTTCCTTGAAAACCATTTTCAATTAACCATTGTCTTACAAACTCTTTGGACAATTGTTTTTGAGACTCTTTGTTATCTTGTCTTTCTTGATAGCCTTCAGCATAAAAATAACGTGAAGAATCTGGGGTATGAATCTCATCAATCAACACAATTTTTCCCTCCTTTGTTTTTCCAAACTCGTATTTTGTATCTACTAAAATCAATCCTCTTTTTTCTGCAATTTCAGATCCTCTCTGAAATAAAGCCCTCGTATACTTTTCTAGAATAAGATAATCCTCTTCAGAAACAATTCCTTTGGCTAGAATATCTTCTCGAGAAATATCTTCGTCATGTTCTCCGTTATCTGCCTTTGTTGAAGGGGTTATAATAGGTGTAGGAAATTGATCGTTTTCTTTTAATCCTTCTTCCATTGCAACACCGCACAAAACTCGTTTTCCTAATTTATATTCTCTTGCAGCATGACCCGAAAGATAACCTCTAATGACCATTTCTACTTTAAAAGGCTCACACAAATGACCAATGGCTACATTCTCATCTGGAGTTGCGATCAACCAGTTGGGAACAATATCCGCAGTATCATTCATCATTTTTGTAGCTATCTGATTTAAAATTTGGCCTTTGAAAGGTATTTGACGGGGTAAAATAACATCGAACGCAGACAATCTATCTGACGCTATCATTACTAAAAGTTGATCATTGATGTTATAAACCTCTCTCACTTTTCCTTTATAAACTGCCTTTTGCTTCGGAAACTGAAAATTGGTTTCGTTAATAGTATTCATTATTCATTGTGTTGTTGTGGGTGCAAAAATAAACTATCCTATTTTATTTCTTTTTGTTTTTTTTACATTTTTACGCACAATACTTCTTTAGTGTAACAATCCTGTGTTTTACTCAAAAAATATGACTTAAATCAGACGGCCTCGCGCTGAGATACCAAATAAATTTCTATAGAGATTCTATTCTGCTTCAATACTTTTGTAAGCAGTAATAATCTTCTTTACCAATCGGTGTCTAACCACATCTTTATCATCTAAATAAACATGGGCAATTCCATCAATATCTTTCAAAGCTAATAAAGACTCTTTCAAACCTGAAACCTGTTTTCTTGGCAAGTCAATTTGACCTGGATCTCCAGTGATGATAAACTTTGCACTTTTTCCCATTCTTGTTAAAAACATTTTCATTTGATTATGAGTTGTATTTTGAGCCTCATCAAGAATCACAAAGGCATTGTCTAAAGTTCTTCCTCTCATAAAAGCCAACGGTGCAATTTGAATCACTCCTTTTTCTATGTAAGATTCTAATTTTTCAAAAGGAATCATATCTCTTAAAGCGTCATACAAGGGCTGCATGTAAGGGTCTAATTTTTCTTTTAAATCTCCAGGAAGAAACCCTAAATTTTCACCCGATTCTACTGCAGGTCGCGTCAAAATTATTCTACGAACTTCTTTTTCTTTTAGTGCTTTTACTGCAAGAGCTACTGCAGTATAGGTTTTACCTGTACCGGCCGGTCCTACGGCGAAGAGCATATCATTTTTCGCCATTAAATTAACCATTTTTCGTTGGTTCTCCGTTTGGGGCTTGATCAATTTCCCACTAACTCCATGAACTAAAACATCTCTAGCATTTTTGGCTGATAATGTTTTTTCTTCCTTCCCATTAGACGTCAATATGCGCTCGATACTGTTTTCATCTAATTTGTTATATCTATTGTAATACTTTATCAAACGATCCAAACGAGTTTCAAACTCGTCTAAAATATCGGATTCACCATAAATTTTCAATTTAGAACCACGAGCAACAATTTTAATTTTAGGAAAGTATCTTTTTAATTGCTCGATAGTGCTATTATTTGCCCCAAAAAAATCTTTAGGACTGATTTCTGTTAGTTCTATAATGCGTTCGTTCAAATGATTATTTTTTATGAATTAATTCTAATTATATTTCAACTAAAAATAGCCAATAAATTTCCTAAAATGATTAGATTTGCGTAAAATAGTTAACAACTTTTACACAATTAATTAACAGAAAAATTAATGTCTTTAATTACCTTAACAACCGATTTTGGAACAAAAGACCACTTTGTTGGTGCGGTTAAGGGAGCTATTTTGTCTGAACTTTCTGATGCAAAAATCATAGACATTACGCATGAAATATCGCCATTTAATATTGCTGAAACTGCTTATATCTTAACCAATTCCTATAAGAGTTTCCCAGATAAAACAATACATATAGTTGGTGTAGATTCAGAATTAAGTGCCGATAACAAACACATTGCCTTAGAATTAGATAATCATTATTTTGTTTGTCCAGATAATGGAATTATTTCTATGATTGCGTCTGAAATAAAGCCTACAAAAATTGTTGAAATTAATATTCATGATAGAATAGAGAGTAGTTTTCCTGTCTTAGATGTTTTTGTTCAAGTAGCATGTTTTATCGCCAGAGGTGGAAATCTAACCGTTATTGGTAAAGAAATTCAAACATTTAAAAAAATGATTGAAATTCAACCAAAAGTAAATGAGGCACAAAATCAAATTATAGGTGGAGTCCTCTATATAGACAATTATGGAAACGTTGTGAGTAATATTAGTGAAAAAATGTTTCAAGAAATTGGAAAAGGACGTCGCTTTAGAGCCTCAGCAAGACGATATTCTTTTACCAAAATATACACAAAATACAATGAAGTTGCTGGTGAAAGCGATCACGACAGCAAACAATATGATGGAAGTAAACTAGCCATTTTTAATGCTGCTGGATATCTTGAAATTGCAATTTACAGAAGTAATTTAGATACCGTTGGAGGGGCCTCTACCTTATTAGGTTTGGGTTACAGAGATTCAATTACTATTGATTTTATTAACGATTCTCAACCAAGCTTCACTTCTTCAACATAAAATTTATAAGAAGTGGAATCAAAAACTGAAGTACTACAAAAAACACGTCCTATGTTTAATAGTGTAACCAATTAAATACTAAATATCGAATTCAACTCTATAACCAAAAAAGATCCAATAACAACCCATGTTTTCTATTTTAAAAAAAGAATTTAACTCGTTTTTTGCAAGTACAATGGCTTATCTAGTGATGGGAGTTTTCTTGTTAATCAACGGGCTCTTTTTATGGGTTTTTAAGAGTGATTTCAATATTTTAAATGCTGGTTTTAGCGATGTAAATTCTTTTTTCTATTTAGCTCCTTGGTTTTTTCTATTGTTAATCCCTGCAATTACGATGAAGAGTTTTGCTGATGAATTTAATAAAGGAACCATTGAACTTCTCAAAACAAAACCAATTTCTAATTGGCAAATTGTAATGGGAAAATTTTTCGCTTCTGTGTTATTGGTCATCGTAGCATTAATTCCTACTTTTACCTATATATTTACTATTTATCAACTAGGGAATCCTGTTGGAAATATAGATTTTGGAAGTATCATAGGCTCTTACATGGGCTTGTTTTTTTTAGCAACTTCCTACACAGCAATTGGATTGTTTACTTCCACTCTTTCTAAAAATCAAATTGTTGCTTTTATATCTGGGGTTTTGATCACCTTTATTTTGTTTGAAGGATTTGATGCAATTTCTAATCTCATGGGCAATGATTTATCCCTCAAACAACTTGGGATTAAAAAACACTTTAAAAGTATTTCTAGAGGGGTCATAGACACCAGAGATGTTCTCTATTTCATAAGTGTAACGGTATTCTTCTTAGACCTCACAAAAATACGTTTAGACAATGAGTAAGAAGTTAAAAAATAGTCTCCTCTTGCTAATAAGTTTACTTATTATTAACGTCTGTACCCAATCAATTTACAAAAGGATAGATGTGACAGAAGACCGTCGTTTTACACTCTCCGAAACCTCTAAGAACCTTATTTCAAGAGTAAATGAACCCCTTTTTATTACGGTGTATTTAGAGGGAGATTTTCCATCAGAATTTAAACGACTACAATTAGAAACACGTCAGCATTTAGAAGAATTAACTGCAGAAAATGCATTGATAAAATTCAAATTTGAGACACCCGATCAACAACAAGATGCCTTGATCAAAAGAGGAATGATACCCAGTAAACTAACGGTAGAAGAAGCAGGTAAATTTTCTGAAGCAATAATTTTTCCTTGGGCAGAAATTTCCTACGGAAAAAAATTAAGTGTCGTTTCTTTGCTCCCAACTGCAATTGTTAGCTCTCAAGACGAACAACTTCAAAAAGCAATTGAAAATTTAGAATATAGTTTTTCCAATGCAATCAATTCAATTACACAAACAGCTCAAAAAAAGGTAGCGGTTATCAGTGGTAATGGAGAATTAGAGGATATCTATTTGTATAGTTTTTTAAGTGAAGTGGCAAAAAAATACAGACTCGGAAAAATTACTTTAGACTCTGTAAGTACCAACCCACAAGAAACGTTAAAAAAAATAAGTGCTTTCGATTTGGCAATTATTGCCAAACCAACTCAAAAATTTACAGCAAAAGAAAAATTCACCCTAGATCAGTTTATCACCAATGGAGGAAAAACATTATGGATGATAGATAATGTGCAAGCAGATCTGGATAGTTTGTTTACAAATGGTAAAATGTTGGCCTATCCCAGAGATTTAAATCTTACCAATTTACTATTTACCTATGGAGTTCGAATAAATACAACATTAATTAAAGACCTTTATGCCGCTGAAATTCCTTTGGCAACTGGAATTATTGGAAATCAACCACAGTTTCAAAATTTAGAATGGTTGTATCATCCTTTGGTTCGTGGAAATCCTAATCATGCCATTACTAAAAATATTTCACCGGTAAGATTGCAGTTTGCAAACTCAATAGATACCCTAAAAAACAACATAAAAAAAACACCCTTATTAGTTAGTTCTTTGTTGACTCGAAAAATAGGAACTCCTAATTTTATTGAGTTAGCCTCGATTTCCGATAAGGTTTTAGAGGCTGATTACCAAAGTGGAAAACAACTGTTTGCTGTTTTGTTGGAAGGGGATTTTAACTCCGCTTACAAAAATCGTGTAAAGCCTTTTCAAACAAAACGTTATAAAGAACAAGCGACCAATAATAAAATGATACTCGTTGCTGATGGTGATATTGTAAAAAATCAAATTTTAAAGGAGCAGCCTTTTGATTTAAACAAGGACAAATGGACGCATCAGCAATTTGGAAATAAAGACTTCCTTTTAAATGCCGTTGATTATTTACTTGATGATTCTGGAATCGTTCAATTAAGAAATAAAACACTACAAATTAAATTATTAGACAAACAAAAGGCTTTTAAAGAGCGTCTTTTTTGGCAATTTTTAAATGTAGTACTCCCCCTAATGATTTTACTTGTATTTGGAATTGTTTTTAAGATCTTAAGAAATAGAAAATACGCCAAGTAGTTTTTAAATGTACATCGGAGCTGGTAAAACGAAATTAAATCTCCAGAAGATGATCATGAATAAATGTATAATCCAATACTGATTGTACTTTTTTAGAACTTATAATTTTCCATTCATACTCTTGATTTTCTTCAAATTCAGGAAGTTCTAAATTGGCACTTAATCTTGCAACAGTATAAAAATCTCTTCTTGTTGGATGATGGTTTGAGCAGGCGTTAAAGGTTTCATTCCAGCAATTTTGATCAATGATTTCATGAATAATTTCGATACAATCTTCTTTGTGAATCATGTTTACAAATCCTTTGGGTTGTGGAATTTTGCGACCATTTCGAAACCAATTTGAAGGATGTCTTTGGTCTCCAAATAAACCAGCAAATCGAAGGATTGTCGTTTCAAAAAAGGAGTTTTCTCTAAATAAATTTTCAATAGCTGTTAAAGGAGTATTTAACACAGTATCCTCCTCTGTCATTACCTTATTAATCCTTGGATAAACAGATGTAGAGCTGATAAAAATTACTTTTTGAATGCTAGAATCTTGAATTTGAAGAATTAAGTTTTCAAAAGCATCTACATCTTTTGAAGTAATAGAAATGATAAGAATATCAGCCTCTAAAAAGTGATCAAATTCTTCGAAAGAAGCAATATCAATAATAAAAGGCACTATTTGGTGAGCTTCTAATAATGCTAATTTTTCTTCTCTTGTCGTTGATCCCTTTACAGAATAACCTTCATCTAACAGGGAGACCCCCAAAGATGTTCCTAGCCATCCACATCCCAAAATACTAACTCTCTTCATGCATTAAAATTAAAATTTCTCTAGCAGAATTTGTGGGATTTCCCTCAAACTATTCCTACTTATTCCCGCATTGAGGATCTTCACAACAATTGTCATATTTAACCAATTTGCAAGAAACTACGGCCAACAGAGCTCCTAAAATTGGAGCAAAAATATACATCCATAAATGTTGTAGGTTACCAGAAACAATTGCCGGAGCAATGGATCGTGCAGGATTCATAGAGGCATTAGTAATGGGACCTGCAAACATGGCTTCCAACAACACAACCCCTCCAATAGCAATCCCTGCAACGACACCAATCTCTTTACTTCCAGTAGAAACGTTTATAATAACAACCATTAAGAAAAAAGTCAACAAAAATTCTAAAATAAAAGCACGCCAAACATCTACAGTAGGGATCGTTGCTCCTAAAGTTTCACTTGCAGGAAATAGAACCCAAAGAATTAAACTTGCTAAAAACGCCCCTAAAACTTGCGCAATTATATATTTTGGAACTTCCTTCCAAGAAAATTTTTTGGCATAAGCAAAAGCCATTGAAACTGCAGGATTGAAATGAGCTCCAGATGTTTCACCAAAAGCATAAATCATGGCCATTACAATTAATCCCCAAGTAAAAGCAATTCCTACATGGGTAACAGTACCTCCCGTAACTTCGTTGATGGTCATTGCTCCTGTACCACAAAAAATCATCGAAAACGTTCCAATAAATTCTGCTATATATTTCTTCATTTGTCTTTAAAAATTATACAAAGATACAAAGCCTTACTTTAAGTTTTTGTTAACCTTTCACATTATTTCAATGATAGAGAATAAGACGCCAACACCCATTATATACTCTTTAATAAAATGCTCATAACCTGTTGATAAATTAATTTTTAAAGTCACACAGATTAAGATATATTTGTAAGACAATCTAAGAAAAAAATTACATGAAATTTATTGTATCGAGTTCACAATTATTAAAACAATTACAAGTTTTAGGAGGCGTAATAAACAGCAACAACACCCTACCAATTTTAGATAATTTTTTGTTTGAAATTTCAGAAAATCAACTAAAAATTTCAGCCTCTGATTTGGAAACTACTATGAGTTCTGTAGTATCCGTAGAAACCGATAGCTCTGGTGCTATAGCTGTTTCTGCACGCTTATTATTGGACACACTAAAGACCTTTCCAGATCAACCCTTAACGTTTAAAACTGAGGGAGATAATTCGATTGAAATTAGTTCTGACCAAGGAAAATATGACATGGCTTATTTTAGTGGAGATGAATTCCCGAAAGCAGTCACGCTCCCCTCTCCTAGTAAGACTGTTGTTCCTGCAAATATTCTGGGAACTGCAATTTCTAAAACAATCTTTGCTGCAGGAAATGATGATTTACGTCCTGTAATGAGTGGTGTCTTCTTTCAGTTTAGCTCACAGAGTTTAACCTTTGTAGCCACTGATGCTCACAAATTGGTAAAATATTCAAGAACAGATGTTTCAGCAGATCAAACTGCAGAGTTTATCATGCCCAAAAAACCCTTGAATTTATTGAAAGGAATTTTAAATGGCTCTGAAAGCGATGTAACGATTGAATATAATGATTCAAATGCAAAATTTACATTTGACAATGTTGTTTTAATTTGTAGATTAATCGATGGAAAATATCCAAATTACGAAGCTGTAATTCCAAAAGAAAATCCAAATAAATTAACTGTTGACAGAGCTTCTTTCCTAAATTCTGTAAGAAGAGTTTCAATTTTCTCTAGCAAAACTACCCATCAAATCCGTTTGAAAATGGCCGGTACAGAATTAAATATATCTGCCGAGGACTTAGATTTTTCAAATAAAGCTGATGAACGCTTGAGTTGTGATTATCAAGGAGACGACATGCATATTGGATTCAACTCACGTTTTTTAAGCGAAATGTTGAACAATTTAAATTCAAATGAGGTTTTGATTGAAATGTCTCTTCCCAACAGAGCAGGGATCCTAACACCTATTGACGGAACCGATGAAGGTGAACAAGTTACCATGTTAGTAATGCCTGTAATGTTGAACAACTAATATCGTTCCTCAATTTTTGAATAAAAAAACGTTTTTTACTCAAAATAATAACTCAAATAAATTTTAAAAACCACAACTTTTAAGTTGTGGTTTTTTGATTACTTTTATGATGTGAATTTTTTAGCCCATTTATATTTATCTCAGAACAATACCAACATGATGATTGGTAATTTTATTGCAGATCATGTCAAAGGAAATGATTACAAAGAATATTCCAATGAAATTCAGAAAGGTATTCTCTTACACAGAGAAATAGATACTTATACAGACACACATCCTATCGTTAGAAAAAGTAAAAGACGACTGCACAAGAGATATAGACATTACAATGGTGTGATTATCGATATATTTTACGATTATTTTTTAGCCAAAAATTGGGCTCGTTATTCTGCAATTCCTCTGAAAATTTATACAGAGGCTGTCGATCAATTGTTTCAAAAAAAATCACCAACATTACCTTTAAAATCTCAACATTTTATTAAATACATGAAGGAATATAACCTCCTATTCAACTATCAATTTAAAGAGGGAATTGAGAGGGTTTTACAGGGAATGAATCACAGAACAAAAGGAAAATCTCAAATGCATCTAGCCATAGAAGATTTGCAAAATTTAGAACATGAATTTGAAAATGATTTTATATTATTTTTTAAGGATTTAGAAACATTTACTTCATTAAAATTAAACAAAGCAAACTCATGAAAAATACCGCCTTCCTTATTTCTTTTTCTTTCTTGCTTCTAAATTGCAACATCGCTCCTACAAAAGAAAAAACAATCGGTTTAATTACTGAAAAAGCAATGGTCGTTTCTGCAAGAGAAGAAGCTTCTAAAATTGGTTCTGATATTTTAGAGAAGGGTGGAAATGCTTATGATGCGATGGTGGCAACTCATTTTGCACTGGCTGTTGTTTATCCCGTTGCAGGTAATATTGGAGGAGGCGGATTTATGGTATATCGAAACAGTGATGGAACAAAAGGAGCTCTAGATTTTAGAGAAAAAGCCCCAATTACCGCTCATAAAGATATGTATTTAGATTCTTTGGGGAATATAATTAAAGACAAAAGTACATTAGGAGCTCATGCTGTTGGAATTCCTGGATCTGTTGCAGGAGCTTTTGAGGTTTATAAAAAATTAGGGAGTTTACCCTTTAAAGAGTTGATTCAGCCTTCTATTAATTTAGCTAGAAATGGTTTTAAAGTTACCAAAAAACAAGCAAACTCATTGAATAGTAAAGCCGTTTATTTTGAAAAAGTAAATACCTACAAAACTGTTTTTGAAAAAGAATGGAAAGAAGGAGATCTTTTAAAACAAGAAGAATTAGCACAAACTTTGGAGCGCATTCGTGATTACGGAAAAGAAGGTTTTTATAAAGGAAAAACTGCTGATTTATTTGTCAATTACGTTCGTGAATTAGGAGGAATCATCACACATAAAGATCTAGAAAAATACCAAGCTGTTTGGCGAAAACCTATTGATTTTAGCTATAAAGACTACCACATAACTTCAATGACATTACCAGCAAGTGGTGGTATTTGTTTGGCTCAGATTTTAAAATCTATAGAACCATTTGATTTGTCTGAAATCGAACACAACTCTGTGAAATATATTCAATTATTAGCAGAAGCAGAAAGACGATCTTATGCAGATAGAGCTCATTATTTGGGCGATATTGATTTTGTAGACGTTCCTATTGACAGTTTAACAGACACCAACTACATCAACCAAAGAATGAAAACCTTTTCTTGGGATAGAGCAACTCCGTCTACTGAGGTTTCTCACGGAAAAATTTTAGGTTTTGAGAGTGACGAAACTACACATTATTCGATTGTAGATCAGTTTGGAAATGCTGTTTCAGTAACTACAACACTCAATACTGGATATGGCTCTAAAGTTGTTGTAAAAGGAGCAGGTTTTATTTTAAACAATGAGATGGATGATTTTTCTAGTAAACCTGGAGAGCCAAATGTATATGGTTTGGTGGGTTCTAAAGCCAATGCAATTGCTTCAGAAAAAAGAATGTTAAGTTCCATGACTCCATCTATAGTTGAGAAAAATGGTAACTTAAAAATGGTTTTGGGAAGTCCTGGGGGCTCTACTATTATCACATCTGTTTTACAAAATATTTTGAATGTAATTGAGTATGATATGGGCATGCAGGAATCTGTAAGTCAACCTCGTTTTCATCACCAATGGTTACCAGATATGATAAGAATGGAATCAAATAGTTTTGATGATCATACAAAGACAGAATTAACAACTCTGGGATATGAAATTTTAGAAAAAAAATCTTTGATTATTGGTAAGGTTGATGCTATCTTAGTATTGCCCAACGGAAAATTAGAAGGTGGTGCTGACCCAAGAGGTGATGATACTGCTGTTGGATTTTAAAAAATTATAAGCATGAGAGTACAACCATTTCATTTAGCCATACCAGTTCAAAATCTAGAGAAATGTAGGTCTTTCTACAGAGATCTTTTACAATGTAAAGAAGGAAGAAGTGATACTCATTGGGTAGACTTTAATTTTTTTGGACATCAATTGGTCATCCATGAAAAAGAGGAATTTACACCTCAACAGATTTCAAATGTTGTAGACGGACACGACGTTCCTGTCCCTCATTTTGGAGTTGTTTTAACCTGGGAAGATTGGCATACTTTATCGGAAAGATTAAAGACAATAAACACCCAATTCATCATAGAACCAACCATACGATTTAAAGGTAAAGTTGGTGAACAGGCGACGATGTTTTTTAGAGATCCAGAAAATAATGCTTTAGAATTTAAAGCCTTTAAAGATCTAGGGCAATTATTTGCAAAATAGCAACAACTCTTCTTTAACATAATTTTTTTACTTTCCTAAATAGGTTTTTTTATCTTTAAGGAAATAACCAACCTACAAACACCATGAAAAAAATATTTATACTTTTTTTTATATTATTAACCTGTAAAAGTTTTTCCCAAGGAACACAATTATTAAGACAACCTTCAATTTCAAGTTCCGAAATTGTTTTTGTTCACGGAGCAGATTTATGGAAGGTTTCCTTGAAAGGTGGAGATGCGATGAGATTAACAAGTAATATTGGATTAGAATCCGATCCACACTTTTCAAAAGATGGAAAGTGGATTGCTTTCACAGCCCAATATGATGGAAATAGCGACGTTTATTTAGTTTCTGCTAAAGGTGGTGAACCAAAAAGGTTGACATATCATCCAACAGGAGATTTTGTGCAAGGATGGACACCTAATGGAAAAATTATTTTTCGCTCTGGAAGAGAAGGTAGGCCAACACAAACCAGTAAATTTTATACCGTTTCCACAAATGGTGGAATGCCAAATGCTTTTGAAGTTCCAAGAGGAGCTTATGGTAAAATTTCTGAAGACAACAAATACATTGCATATACACCTATTACTAGTTGGGATGCAGAATGGAGAAATTATAGAGGAGGACAAGCAATGCCTATTTGGATTCTAAACTTAAAGACAAAATCACTTGTTAAAACCCCCCAAAAGGATGGAGAAAGACACGTAAATCCAGTTTGGTACAATAATAACGTGTATTATATCTCTGAAAGAGATTATACTGCAAATATTTGGACTTACAACATTAAAACGAAGCAAGAATCACAAATTACATTTCATAAAAAGTTTGATGTAAAAAATATTGATGCCAATAAAAATGGAATCGTTTATGAGCAAGGTGGCTTTTTACATTTATTGAATCCTAATACAAAAGAAACCAACCAAATCGTAATTAATGTTGATGGAGATTTAAATTATTCCAGAGTTAGATGGATGGATGTTCGTGGAGAAAATTTAAAGAATCCAAATGTTTCCCCTAATGGAAAGAGAGCTGTTTTCGAATATCGAGGAGAGATCTTTACAGTTCCAAAAGAAAATGGAACTTGGAGAAATATTACAAATTCTACCGGAGTTGCAGATCGCTCTCCAGTTTGGTCACCTAAAGGTAATAAAATTGCTTGGTTTTCAGATAAAAATGGAGAATATGAATTGGTTTTAGCAAATCAAAAAGGTGAAAATCAAGTATCTGTAAAATTACCAAACCCAACGTTTTACTTCAAACCAGATTGGTCCCCAGATGGAAAGCACATTGCATACACAGATACCAATTTTGTAATTTGGATCCTCAATATCGAGACTAAAAAAATTACCAAAGTGGATGCAGATGGTTATGCACATCCAAATAGAACTATGAACCCAAAATGGTCACCAGATAGTGATTGGATTGCATATAGCAAACAAAATAACAATAACTTCAAATCTATTTTCGCATACCAAATCAGTACTAAAAAAATAGTTCAAATTACAGATCCAATTGCAGATGCCATTACTCCAGTTTGGGATGCTAATGGGAAATATATTTACACACTAGCTAGTACGGATTATGGATTGCAAACAGGTTGGTTAGATATGAGTTCATACGACCCAAATGTTTCTAGAGCATTATACGCTATAGTTTTGAATTCTAAAGACAAAGCACCCGTGCTTCCAAATACTGATGAGGAAACTATAAAAAAGGAAACAGATTCGAAAAAAGAAAAAAAAGAAGCAAAAAAAATAGATGAGAAAGTTAAAGTAATAATTAATGAAAATGGATTATTTGAGAGAGCAGTTGCGTTAAAATTCCCTGTAAGGAATTATGTAGGCCTCCTAAAAGGTCCAAAAAACAAAGTTTTTATTTCAGAATTAAAACTAAATTCACCAGGGTTAACATTACATAGTTACGATGTTACAAAAGAAAAAGCAACAGTATTTGCAACCGGAGTTTCTTCCATGAATGCCTCTAATGACAGAAGCTCAATTTTAATTTCTAAAAAAGGTTCTTGGAGTTTAGAAAGCGCTAAGGCTGAAAAAGCGGATAAGAAAAGTTTAGTAACAAATATGAAAATCAAAATTGACCCTAAAGCAGAAGCCCATCAAATTTTTAAGGAGGGTTGGCGATTTATGAGAGATTTCTTATATGTTGATAATGTGCATGGTGCTCCTTGGGATGATGTTTATAAATGGTATTCACCTTGGATTAATGATGTGAAACATAGGAGCGATTTAAATTATGTAGTTGATATTATGAGTGGCGAAGTTGCTGTTGGGCATTCTTATGTGTCTGGTGGAGATTATCCAAATATAAATAAAGTTCCTGTTGGGCTTTTAGGAGTAGATTTGGAGGTTCACAAAGGTTTCTATCGCTTTAAAAAAATCTATAAAGGCGAACGCTGGAATCCAAAAATTACAGCTCCATTGGGTTTACCAGGAATTAAAGTAAATGAAGGTGATTATTTATTGGCTATTAACGGTGTTGCCTTAACATCTAAAATAAACCCATTTCAACTTTTAGAACAAACAGCAGACAGAGAAATTTATATTAAAACAAATGCTAAACCTTCTTTAAGAGAGGCCAAAACCGTATTAATTACTCCAATTTCTAGCGAACGGAGTTTACGTTCAATTGATTGGGTAGAAAGTAATAGAAGAAAAGTGGATAAACTTTCTAATGGCAAATTGGCTTATGTATACGTGCCAAACACAAGTGGCCTAGGTTTTACTTCTTTTAACAGATATTATTTTTCTCAACAAGATAAAAAAGGTGTCATAATAGATGAAAGAAATAATGGTGGTGGTTCTGCTGCAGATTATATGATTGATATAATGTCTAGAGAAGTAATTGGTTATTTTAATAGTAAAAGTGAAAGCAGAAGACCCTGGACAACACCAATGGCGGGAATTTGGGGACCAAAAGTGATGATTATTAATGAAAGAGCTGGTTCTGGAGGAGATTTATTGCCCTATATGTTCAAAGAAAAAAATATAGGTCCTTTAGTAGGAACAAAAACCTGGGGTGGTTTAGTTGGAACTTGGGATACACCCCGTTTTATAGATGGTGGAAGAATGGTTGCCCCAAGAGGAGGCTTTTATGATGTAGATGGTAATTGGGCTGTTGAAGGTGAAGGTGTTGCACCAGATATTGAAGTACATCAAGATCCTAAACAGGTGATACTTGGCAAAGATCCTCAGCTAGAAAAAGCAGTCGATGAAGCATTAAGGTTATTAAAAGGAAATGAATTCCAATTAAAACCTGAACCAAAAGCCCCAATTCGTTCAAAGAGACCTAAAGATTATAAAACAGATAAATAATCCTTAATTTCTCGCTAACGCAAGAATTTATATTTAAAAAAAATATTTGTTGAATGTTATAGAATTTCATAGGGTCTCTAAACTGAATAAACCTCTTCGCTTTCAAGAATATGGGGTGGGTATTTTTAAAACAATTCCTACAAAATCGGGAATAAAAAAAGCAATTAAGAAAGAAGTTATTTTTATTGATGGAGTTTTAGCAACTACTTCAAAATATATTTTTGGAGGAGAAAAAATTGAACTTTTTGAACTAAAAAATCAACCCACTTTTAAAAGATTAAAACTCAATTTAAAGGTTTTATTTGAAGATGATTATTTAGCTGTCATACACAAACCTGCAGGAATTTTAGTCAGTGGAAATACCTTTGCTACCATTGCCAATGGATTAACTGAACATCTTAAAAAGAGCAACCAACCCGACGCTGTAAAACCACAGCCCATTCACAGATTGGATTATCCAACAAGTGGAGTATTATTAATAGGAAAAACAAGTGCAACCATTCATGCACTGAGTAAATTATTTGAAAATAAAGAGATTGAAAAAACGTATAGGGCGGTCACCGTTGGGAAAATGAAAAAAGCTGGTGAAATAAAATTTCCAATCGATGAAAAAGAAGCACTCTCAAAATTCAAGGTGATCCATACTGTTACTTCAAAACGTTTTGCGCAGTTAAATTTAGTAGAACTGAAACCAAAAACAGGGAGAAAACATCAATTAAGGAAGCATTTATTATCCATCGGAAATCCTATTTTAGGTGATACGAAGTACTATTTAGATCATAAAATTTTAAACGGGAAAGGTCTCTATTTACATGCTTCTACCCTAGAATTGATACACCCTGTCACAAAAGAAAAGTTAGTCATTACAGAAGATCTTCCCAAGAAATTCAAAACTATTTTTGCCGAACAAAAAGCGAATTAAAACGAGCATACCCCTCTAAGAAATATGAGATTCCACTAAAATTTCACTGAAAAAATTGGCTTTCACAGACATAATTTGTCAATTATAAAGCCAACTTATCGTTTCTTTTTTTAAAAAATGATACTTTAGCTTCCTAATACTCTTTTATGAAAACAATTTTCAAAACACTTGGAGTTCTTCTATTGCTTTTCTTTCTAATTATTGGGGTTTATTATTTTATAAATAATGAAAAACTACCTACAGGAAATCAAGGAAAAAAAGCGGATGATTTGGCTGTAAAAATGCTAACAGCATTAAACAATGAAGCTTTTGAAAATACCGAAGTAATCGAATGGAGTTTTAGAGGAAAACATTTTTATAAATGGTATAAAAAAGAAGATATTGTAATCGTTTCTTGGAAGAAAAATAAAGTCATTTTACACACCAAGCAACCAAATAAATCGGAAGTATTTGTAGGGGGTATTCAAACAGCAAATGAAGAAATACGTAAACAAGCAAGAGATTTTTTTAATAATGATTCTTTTTGGTTAATCGCTCCGTATAAAATTTTTGATCCAGGTACAGAAAGACGAATTGTCAACTTTAAAAACAAAGAGGCTCTTCTAGTTACCTATACCACTGGTGGAACAACTCCGGGAGATTCTTACCTATGGATTTTAAATGAAAACTACCTCCCTACTTCTTACAAAATGTGGACACGTATCATTCCTATCGGAGGAGTTGCTGCCACCTGGTCTGATTGGGAAAAAACAGCATCAGGCATACTATTACCTAAAAAACATATACTTTCTCTGTTTGGGATGGAAATTTCCATGGGAAAGGTAAAAGCCTATAATTTATGAACTCAAAAATAATTACAAACGGAATTCTCAGAGCACTCGCTATTATTGTGGGGATACTCCTTTTAGGGTATTTTCTGATCACAATTCAATCTGTCATCATATACGTTATCATTGCTGGAATCTTGTCGCTAATTGCAAGACCTGTCATTGTTTTTTTGAGAAAAAGATTAAAATTTCCAAATACGATAGCCGTGGTCTTTACCATGTTGCTAATGATTGGAATTTTATCAGGTTTAATTGGACTATTTATCCCTTTGGTAACCGAACAAGGAAAAAGCTTATCCTTATTGGAGGTCGACGAATTGCAAAAAAATATTCAAGAAATATTCAATCAAACGACCACTTATTTTTCATCACGAGGTATTGATGTTGTTAGTGAATTAAAAAACGTAGATTTTATTACTCAATTTAAGGAAATCCCTAATCTATTGAACTCTATCTTGGGGGCTATGGGCTCTTTAAGTGTAGGGTTATTTTCCGTATTATTCATTTCTTTCTTTTTCATGAAAGATTCTCAATTACTTACCAAAGGGTTTATGACTATCATTCCGAATGGAACAGAAAAAAGATTCTCAAAATCACTAGGTACCATCAACAACTTATTGTCAAGATATTTTACTGGACTCTTGTTTCAAATTACAATTCTCTTCGTCTTATATACCTTGATTTTGCTGACTTTTAGCATTGATAATGCCATTGTTATCGCTTTTTTGTGTGCATTGTTAAACCTAATCCCATACATTGGACCCATGATTGGAGCAGTAATTATGTTTGTCTTATCGATGACAAGTAGTATTGGACAAGATTTTCAATCAGACATCATATCAACTTCGCTATGGATTTTATTTTGGTATTTCATTGCTCAATTAATTGATAATTTTATTAGCCAACCCCTTATTTTTTCTAAAACAACCAAATCGCATCCATTGGAAATATTTTTAATTATTATTATCGGTGGTATTCTATTTGGTGTGGTCGGAATGATTACTGCTGTTCCTTTATACACTGCATTAAAAGTAATTTTAAAAGAATTTTTATCCGATAATAAAATTGTAAAATCAATCACAAAAGATATTTAAACATCGTTTGAATAAGGCAATATTACATCCAAAAGTTCAGGAATTTATCAATGAACATCTAAACTCTAATATCACAAAAATGATATTATCGGGAAGTCCATTTGAGGATGTTTCTGTGCAGGAGTTAGCAAATCAAATTATTTCAAAGCTCAAATCTGAATCTAAAATCCCTACTTGGTTTGTTACTAAAAATATCTATTACCCTCCAAAAGTTAATATTGAACAAACTTCCTCTGAAATTACTGCAAACTATAAATCTAAATTAATAAAAGGAGAGACTATTGTTGATATTACTGGAGGATTTGGAATAGATTGTTTTTATTTTTCGAAACAATTTAAAGAAGTAATTCATTGTGAGGTGAACGAGGTTTTATCTACAATTGTAAAACACAATTATGAGCAATTAAAAATAAACAATGTGATCACTTTTTCGGGTAATGGAATCAATTACCTAAAAAATTCTAAAGAAACCTATGACGCTATTTATATAGATCCCTCCAGAAGAAGTGAATCAAAAGGAAAGGTATTTTTGTTACAAGATTGCATTCCGAATGTTCCTGAAAATATTGATTTTTTATTTACAAAAACCAATCAGATATTAATCAAAAATTCTCCCATTTTAGACATAACTAGCGCAATAAATGAACTGAAGTTTGTAAAGGAAATTCACATTGTAGCCATTAAAAACGAGGTAAAGGAATTGCTTTTTTTATTAGAAAAGGACTATCGGAAATCAATTACAATTAAAACTGTCAATAAAAGTAAAAAAAACATTCAGCTTTTTAATTTCAAATACAAAGAAAAAACAAGATCTACATATTCCATTCCTCTTACCTACTTATATGAACCAAACTCAGCCATCCTAAAATCTGGTGGCTTTCATCAAATTTGCAATCAACTAGACGTTTTTAAAATTCAGGAACATTCACATATTTACACTTCAAACCAACGCATTGATTTCCCTGGAAGGATCTTCAAAATTGAACAAGTATTTCCCTATCACAAAAAGAAGATGAAAAGTTTGCTAAAAGAAAACAAAGCAAATATTACCATTAGAAATTTTCCAAAAACAGTCGCTCAAATTCGAAAAGAAACAAAAATTAAAGAAGGAGGAAATTCCTATTTATTTTTTACAAAACTAGATACTGACGAACTTGTTGTTATAAATTGTAAAAAAATTGAAACTACAGAGGTGTAGATTCAAAATTTAAAATTACATTCAAGAAAAGTATTACTTACTTATGCAGATTTGAAATTACTTTCTATGTATTTCAATACCACATTAATTTCTTGTTTTGTGGTGTATTTAGAAAAAGAAAATCTAATAGAGGTTTTATCTACCTCTTTATCGTTTAAAATTTCTGACAATACATGAGACCCCTTATTGCTTCCGCTTTGACATGCACTTCCTCCAGAAACAGCAATCCCAGCCATATCTAAACTAAATAAAAGCATGTCATTTTTAAATGGAAAACGTACGTTTAAAATAGCATAGCTACTTTTATGAATACTGGAAGAACAACCATTAAATTGAATGTCCTCAGAAATTTTTTTCAATTCAGATATAAAATATTGTTTGACCTCTCTGATATGTTTTGTATCGCCTTCTAAATTTGTAAGGGCCACTTCTAATGCTTTTTCCATCCCTAGAATAGAATGCACATTTTCGGTACTAGATCTTGCTCCTTTTTCTTGATCCCCTCCATGAAACATTGGTGAAATCCCAAATCCTTTTTTAAAATATGCAAAACCAACTCCTTTAGGACCGTGAAATTTATGAGCACTTGCTACTAAAAAATCAATGGGTGTCTTTTGTAAATTTAAATGATAATGACCAACAGCTTGTACTGTATCTGAGTGAAATAAGGCATTGTTACGCTGGCAAATCTGCGCAACTTTTTCAACCTCTAAAATAGTCCCAATTTCATTATTAATAAGCATTAAACTGACCAGTGTTTTGGTCTTTGAATGAGAAAGTAATTCTTCTAAATGTTCCAGATTAATCTCTCCAAATTCATTTACATGAACATAATCAATGATAATGTTATGTGCATTTTCTAAATGAGTACACATATGTAAAACTGCATGATGTTCAATTTTAGAAGTGACAATTCTTTTTACGCCTAAATTAAAAACAGCATTATGAATAATTAGATTGTCAGCCTCAGTTCCACCCGCTGTAAAAATAATCTCACTCGAAGAAACATGTAACTGTTTTGCAATTGCTTTTCTAGCACTCTCAACAGCTGATTTTGCCTTTCTTCCGTATTGATGAATCGAGGATGGGTTTCCGTAATTATTCTTCATTGAAGAATGGATGACTGCGATTACTTGCTCATCAATTTGGGTGGTCGCTGCGTTGTCTAAATATACAGTTTTCATAAAACAAAAGTACAATTAATTAGAATTCTGAAAAACATACACTTCAGTTGCTCCCAAACCATACTTTTTATAAGACGCATCATAAAATTTTACTGGGTATTTTTTAAGTAATCGTTGAAGTTCAGATTTCAAAACACCTTCTCCCACTCCGTGGATAAAAATAACTTTGGATATTTTTTTTGAAATAGCATACTCTATCTTATTTTTAGCAGTATCTAATTGAAGATTGAGCATATCGTAATTGTCCATATTTTTAGTAGAATTCGTAAGCTTATCAATATGTAAATCTACTTCAAAAACTACTTCGTTTTTATGTTTTTTAAAGGCTGTTTTTTTTTGAAATCTTTCAGAAATTTTCTCTTTAAGTAAGCTGTTATTGATATCAGTGAATTTTGACAGCTCATGTTGTTCTGTTTCAATCTTCACTATTTCTGAAGCTTTGAATGTAAAGACCATCCCATCGGTAGTTTTAACCAAAATATCATCCCCTATGATATTGACGATTACCCCTTTTAAAATATCATCTAGAACTGCTATTTTGTTTCCAATTTCTAAACCCATTGTTAACCTTATATTAATTTGTTTTAAAAAATGAACCTCTTATCTTTGCTACAAAAATAACAAGATGATCATAACTTCAACTATTTCTACAAAAAACTTCTTTATAAATGCACATGAAAACATTATTTTAAGTGATGATCGAAAAAAATTACTATCAGAAATATCTCAAGAAATTGTCAAGGAATACCATAAAGAAGGAATTGTAAATTTAAATTTCATTTGTACTCATAATTCAAGAAGGAGTCAATTGAGTCAAGTATGGGGCTTTTTTGCAGCAGATTACTTTGACTTAAATATTCATAGTTATTCCGGAGGAACAGAAGTAACTGCTTTTTTTCGAAATACGGTAAAGACGCTGCAAAAAGTAGGTTTTATATTTAATTTACAAAACTTCTCTCATCAAAACCCTGAGTATGTGATTTCTTTTGAAGGAAGCTCAACATCTATTTTAGGTTTTTCTAAAAGATTTGATCACTCAGAAAACAAGCAACCTTTTATAGCGATTACAACCTGTAATAATGCAGATGCAAATTGTCCTTTTATTCCAGAGGCTATCAACAGGTTTCATTTACCCTTTGTAGATCCAAAATCTTCTGATGATTCAAATGTTCAGGATGAAACATATCTAAAAACAAATGAGCAAATCGCTGCAGAAATCTATTATATTTTCTCTAAAATAAAAGAAACATTGACTTAAATCTCTAGCTTTTTATCATAAGGAATACGATCTAAAATGTGATTAATCACGTTTACACGAGCATCCGTTTTTCTATTGGCTCTAATGATTTTCCAGGGAGAAATTTCTGTATTTGTTTTTTGGAACATCGCATTTTTATACTCTGTATAATCCTCCCATAAATCTTGCGCTTTTTCATCTAATTTGGTCATTTTCCATTGCTTTAATGGATCGCTTTTTATCTCCGAAAAACGTTTAGATTGTTCTTTTTTTGAAATGGACATATAAATTTTAACCAAGTGAATTCCAGATTCTAGAATCATTCTTTCAAAATCATTCACTTGATTCATAAAAACCTCATATTCCTTTGTAGTACAAAATCCATTGACAGGTTCGATGACAGCTCTGTTGTACCAACTTCTGTCAAAAAAAACAATTTCACCTGCTTTTGGAAGTTGTTCTATATATCTCTGAAAATACCACTGAGATTGCTGGTCTTTTGTGGGTTTTGACAGAGCAACTATACGCATGTGACGCGGATTAATCCGTTCTGTTAATCTTCTTATTGCACCTCCTTTACCCGCAGCATCTCTTCCTTCAAAAATAACAATTATACGCTCTTCTTTATTGATTGCCCATGTTTGAAGTCTGATGAGTTCTACTTGAAGCTTTTCTAATTTTTTTTCGTAATCTACATACCTGATTGCTCTCTCTAAATTCAAGGGTTGTTTCGATAAAAGCGCTAACAATCCTTTTTTAGAGTTGAGTTTTTTTAAATTTTTAGATCCTATTTCCATCATACATTTAATCGATTTGAGTATTAGACCTGAAATAACGCATTACATAATTAGGATCTGGATTTAAGACGGTCTTTGCATCTTTTTTCCCATCGTAATCAAACTGAGATAAAACATATCGAATCGCTTCTAATCTAGCAACTTTTTTATCATTTGTTTTTATCACCATCCAAGGACTGTATGAAGTGTGCGTCTTAGAAAACATTTCTTCTTTGTAATGAGTGTACGTATCCCAAAGAATTTGCCCCTGTTTGTCTACGGGACTAAATTTCCATCTTTTCAAAGGATTTTCTTTTCTTCCTTCAAAACGTTTTAATTGTTCGTCTTTGGTAATTGAAAGCCAAAATTTTATAATGATCACTCCATCTTCATACATCATATGTTCAAACTCAGGAACCTGTAACAAAAACTCTTTGTACTGATGGTCGGAACAAAAACCCATAACAGGCTCCACAACAGCTCTATTATACCAACTTCTATCAAAAAAAACAATTTCCCCGGGGTTGGGTAATTCTTTAATATAACGTTGAAAATACCATTGCCCTTTTTCAATTTCTGTCGGTTTATTTAATGCCACTAACCGACTAGACCTAGGGTTTAAATGCTCCATAAACCTACGAATATTCCCTCCTTTACCAGCAGCATCTCTTCCTTCAAAAATAATGGCAACTCTTTTATTGTTTTTGGAGATCCATCGCTGCAATTTAACCAATTCTATTTGAAGTAATCGTAATTCATTGTTATATAAAACGGTTTTTGCAACCTTGTCATAATGCCCGTTTTTTTCATCAATCAAAGCTAATAATTCCTTGTTGTTTTTCGCCTTTTGAAAATCCTCTGAACTCAATCCTTTTTTAGTCTCCATCAATTTTATTTACTAGGTCTAAAAATAACTATTTTTTTTAGAAACCCCTAAAAAATGATCATTTTAAATAAGTAGTTTTTATATTTGTTAGCAATGAAATATTTACCACTTATGGTGCTATTATCTGTTTCTTGCTTTTCGGTTTCTCAAGAAAAATTTTCTCGTGAACTAAGCATTGTAACAGACAATGATTTATATATTTCCTCATTTCAAGATCGATATTATTCAAGTGGTTTTTTTGTAGCCTACAGATATCTTACTTCGAGTAAAAGAACCGCTGAAGAAAAACGTATTTTTAAATGGGAATTAGGACATAAAATGTACACTCCTTATAAATCCACAATAATAAATATAACAGATCACGACAGACCTTTTGCAGGATACCTATATGGTAGCTTTGGTGTGGATAGAATTTATAATAATAACCAATTATTACATACTTCCTTACAGGTTGGATTTATTGGTTCAAATTCGTTTGCTAAAGAGGTCCAAGAATTCATTCACGATGTCTATAATTTTAGAAAAGCTGTTGGATGGAAATACCAAATAAAAGATGCACTTGCTGTAAATTTCAATATCAACTACATAAAAACAGTTTTTAAAACCAAAAAAAAACGGATCGATATTACTTGGATGAATCATCTGAATTTTGGTTCTATTTTTACCAACAGCTCTTCAGGAGTCTATACGAGAATTGGTATTAAACCTCTGCAAGAATTGACAAATACCATTGCCTTCAATACCAATTTAAATAACAATCAAAACAGTTCTTCCCGGGAGGTCGAATCTTTTTTTTACCTAAAACCAATGATTTCTTATGTTTTTTATGACGCAACTTTGCAAGGAAGTCTTTTAAACCCAACAAGCCCAGTAACGAAAGAAATTGTTCCTCTTGTTTTTCAAACTGAAATTGGACTACGATTTACTGTTAATCACTTCAACTTTGGATATGCTGTTGTATTTAACACCAAAAAATCTAGTCAATTAAAATATCCTAATGGACATAAATATGGAAGAATCACAATAAACTATTTACTCCCTTAATCACAAAAAAAATCATCTTTAAAACCAATTAGATATAATTTTTCTTGAGCTCTTGTCAATGCAGTATACAACCATCTAAAATATTCTTTAGAAACTCCATCTGGTAAATAAGGTTGCTCTATAAATACGGTTTTCCATTGTCCTCCTTGAGATTTATGACAGGTCATCGCGTAAGAAAACTTTACTTGCAAGGCGTTGAAATATATATTTTTTTTGATCGCAATAAACTGCTTGTATTTCGATTTTTCATTCGCATAATCCTCTTTGACTGCCTGATACAATGCATTAGACTCTTCATAAGTTAACGATGGAGATTCGCTTGTTAAAGTATCTAACAATAAAACGGTTTCAAAGGGTTGCATATGTGGATAATCAATCATCCTAACCGCTACTTCTGCAAACTTGAAACCATACAATTCTTTTATTGAAAATATCTTTAATATCTCACAAATATCGCCATTAGCTATAAAACCAGCAGCCGAATTTTCTTCTAACCAAAAATAATTATTCTTTACAACCATGATGAAATCTCCTACAGAAATTTCGTTTTCTTGCCCTCGTATTTTCATACGAATTTGTTGGTTGTATTGATTGGCTCTTTTGTTTGATCGAACTATAAAAGTAGTATCTTCTACTCCTTCATTGTCATAGGCAGTAACCAAGGCATCTTCAATATCATAGCCATCTACTAATCTTACTACATCAGGGAAGTCAATATCAAATTGAAAATCAGTTGCAGCATTTTGAATTACCAATCTCAATAACGTGGCATTGGCAAGTATTCCTGAACTTTCATTTTGTCGCATTACCTCATCTAACTCAATTTGGGTTACATTTTTATGATAATCATACGAGAGGGTAGCTTCCTCTAAAGCAGGACTTATAGATAGTTTTACTGGAGGGAGCTGGGCTGTATCTCCAATAAATATTAACTTGCATTGATGACCAGCATAAACGTAGGATATTAAATCATCTAACAAAGACCCAGATTCAAATAATTTTTGATGCTGTCTTTTATCAGGAATCATGGATGCTTCATCAATAATGAAAATTGTATTTCTGTGTTTATTGGTTTGTAGAACAAAATCTACCGCACCATTGGATTGTTTTTTAGGAAAGTATATTTTTTTATGAATCGTAAATGCAGGTCTTTTTGAATACACAGAAATTACTTTTGCGGCCCTTCCTGTTGGAGCTAGTAAAACTGACTTTCTACCTGCCAAACTCAAACTATTTACAAAAGTACTAATGGATGTTGTTTTTCCTGTACCTGCATACCCTTTTAATAAAAATAAACTGTCTTTATCACTACTAAAAGTAAAATCACTTAATAATCGTAGTAATTTCTGCTGTTTTGAAGTTGGTGTATATTGAAATTTTTTGAGTAATACAGAATAAAATTCGGTGGTGTTTTTGATCATAAAAAAATTAATACAACAAAGATACATCGAATTATAAATAAAAATTTTTATCATTGAAAAAAAATTGTAGATTTGCCTTGACTCTATAAAAAAAACAACAAAATGGGATTATTAGGAATAATTTTAGCAGCAGTTATAGTGGCTGTACTTTTGGCTATTGCAGTGGTAAAATATTTACCTTTAAAATTAAGATGGATTGCTTCTTCTTTGTTAATGCTTTTAACCATATTTTTGATTTCAAAGATTTATAGTGGAATTATGGAGCCTATTAACTTCAACAAGAAAAAGATTGCAAAATATGCAAAAGTTGTTGAACGTTTAAAAATTATTAGAGATGCAGAGGTAAAACACTTTGAAGTAACCGGTAAATATACGAATGACAAAGCGGGTTTAATTCAGTTTATTGATTCTGCGCAATTAGCATTGACAGAAACAAGAGATACAATTATAAAGGTTAACAGAGGTGGTGGTATTATAGATGATGTCACCAAAAAAAGAAAAGATACGATCGGATACGAGCCTGTACTGAAGTACTTCGAAGGAAGAGACTACAAAAACATGTTCAAAGTTCCTAATATCGACGGTAAAGAATTTGAGATAGAAGTTGGAACCGTAGAGAAAGTTCAAGGATTATTAGTTCCTACATTTTACGTAAAAACTGAAAAGAAGGATATTTTAAAAGGGATGAACGAATCTTTAATCAAACAAGAGCTAGAAGCAAATGCGACAGATCAAATTAAAGGAGAATTTGTCTCTGTTGGTTCTCTAGACGAAGTTACTACTGGAGGAAATTGGCCTCCTTCTTATGACAAACAAAAACGTGACAAAAATCAATAGTTCTATTATTTTAGAAAATACAAAAGATATAAAATTATCCATCCAATTTCATTTGGATGGATTTTCTTTTTGCATAACTGACAATTCAACTGGAGACATCGTTTATTTTTTTAAAAAATTGTTTGAAGAAAAACAAATGACTCCAGAAATTTTAATGCAAAAAGTGAATGCACAATTTAAAGAAGACACTTATTTACAAAAAGATTTTTCTTCTATATTGGTGATTCATGAAAATAATCTGTCTACCCTAGTTCCAAACAAATATTTTTCTGAAGACAAACTTGTAGAATATCTTAATTTTAATATTAAGACGTTGGCTACAGACTACATTGCATTTGATGAAATACAGGAAATGAATGCAAAAAATGTATATGTCCCTTATGTTCATATCAATAATTATCTCTTTCAAAATTTTGGAACATTTGAATACAAACATCACACTACTGTATTGATTGAAAAATTACTTTCCCTTGGTCATTATGAGGAGAAAAAAGTATATGTAAATGTGGCTTCAAAAAACTTTGATGTTATCGTAATACAAAACAAACAATTAAAGTTTTCAAACTCATTTCATTTTGAGACTAAGGAAGACTTTATTTATTACATCTTATTTACATTTGAACAATTAAAACTTGATGTTGAAAAAATAGAATTATACTTCTGTGGTGATATTGAATTAGAATCAGAAATTTACAATAGCACCTACCAATACATTAGAAATATTTTCTTTCTAGAGAGCAATAACCCTATTTTTGATCAAATAAGTGCTTCTAAACACTCTAATTACATATTATTAGGATCATGAGAATAATTTCTGGAAAGCACAAAAGCAGGCGTTTGAAGGCTCCTAAGAATCTCCCTGTTCGTCCAACAACAGATATGGCCAAAGAATCGTTATTTAATATTTTAAATAATACCTATTATTTTGACAATATATCGGTCATCGACCTATTTTCTGGAACAGGAAATATCAGTTATGAATTTGCCTCCAGAGGAACGCAAACAATCTACGCAATAGATGCTCATTTTGGATGCATCAAATTCATTTCTAGTACTGCAGAAAAATTAGCATTACCCATCAAAACTCTTAAAAGTGATGTATATGCTTTTTTGGAAAAAACATCTCTACAGTCTGATGTGATTTTTGCAGACCCGCCGTATGATTTTGAAACAGAACAGTTTTTAAAAATTGTGGATTTGGTATTTACAAATAACATCCTTCATAAAGATGGGGTGCTAATTATCGAACATTCTAAGCACACCGACTTATCAAAACATAAAAACCATTGTTACGATAAACGTTATGGTGGAAATGTGTTTAGTTTTTTTGAAAACTAGTACATTATAAATTACCCTTGAATTGAAATCACACCTTCAATTAGTCTTCTTAAACTAGAACTAAAATAGCGACTTAATAATGTCTGATACGGTAATTCCTTCTGCCTCTGCCTTGTAGTTTTTTACAATTCTATGAGATAAAATTGGAATTGCTACGGCTCTTACATCCTCTATGTCTGGTGAATACTTTCCGTGAACAACTGCATGAGCTTTCGCCGCTAAAATTAAGTTTTGTGAAGCCCTAGGACCTGCTCCCCAATCCAAATAAGAAATCACTAGATTTGTGGCTTCTTTAGATTTTGGTCTTGTTTTTCCTACCAAAGCTACAGCATATTCAATAACATTATCTGCAACTGGAATTTTACGAATTAGCTTTTGGGCTTCGATAATTTCATTAGAAGAAAATAATGAATTGATCGCTTGAATCTTGTTGCTTGTCGTACTTTTTACAACTGCAACTTCTTCATCAAAAGAGGGGTATTCTAAGTGAATAGAAAACATAAAACGATCTAACTGAGCCTCGGGTAAGGGATAGGTTCCTTCTTGTTCAATTGGATTTTGTGTTGCCAAAACAAAAAAAGGCAATTCTAATTGATACTGATTTCCTGAAACTGTAACAGATCGCTCTTGCATGGCTTCTAACAAAGCTGCTTGTGTTTTAGGAGGAGTTCTATTAATTTCATCAGCAAGAATGATATTTGAAAAAATGGGGCCTTTTATGAATTTAAATTGTCTTTTTTCGTCTAAAATTTCACTTCCTAAAATATCTGAGGGCATTAAATCTGGAGTAAATTGTATTCTTTTAAAACACAACCCTAGTGCCTCTGAAACAGTATTTACAAGCAATGTTTTTGCCAAACCCGGAACGCCTATCAATAAAGAATGACCTCCACAAAGAATAGACAACAAGGTGAAATTAACTGCTTCCTGCTGACCAACTATAACTTTATGTATTTCAGCTTTTAAAGCATTTAATTTTTCTACTAAATGATTTATCTCTGTTACATCAGACATTATCTTCGAACTTCTTTTTTCCAATTCTTCTCAAACGAACACTTATTATGCGCTTCTCCTATTTTAATGTAGGTATCTTTTATTTTTTCTTTAGACCATTTTGCAATGGTTTCTTCTTTCTTTTTTTGGAGTGCTAATTGTTGAATCTTTACATAATCTTCAACAATATCAGCTATATGAGTATTGGTTCTATCTCTCATCAAAATAAACTTGTACATTTTGCTTCCAGATCTTTCCTCATCATAAAATGGTTCTGTCATTTCACCTTTTTTCAGATCGCTAACACGCGCGTAAAAAGCTGGATCCATTCTTGTCAAATCAAATGTTGATTCTCCAGTGGATGGGTTTATAATAAGGCCTCCGTTGTTCTTTGTATCCTGATCTGTAGAATATTTCTTAACCGCTTCCTCAAAAGTTAGCTTTCCCTCTCTAATATCTAAAATAATACCTTCAACCTTTGTTTTAATTTCATCTAACATGTCTTGAGAAACATTTGGTTGCAGTAGTATGTGAGAAGCAACTCTGGTATTTCCTTTGATCGCATTTAATTGCATAATATGGTAACCGAAATCTGATTTAAATGGCTTAGAAACTTGACCCACATCCAACGTAAAAGCCATTTCTTTAAATTCTTTTATAAAACCAGATTCTTTTGTTACAGAATACTCACCCCCGTTTTGAGTAACTCCAGGATCTTCAGAATTAATAATTGCTTTCATTTTAAAATTAGATCCTTCTTCAATTTGCTTTTTTAATTTATTAAGTTTTGAAATCACTCTTTTTATTTCTTTTTCAGTAGGAATTGCTTTGATAACTATTTGAGCTAATTGAATTTCTGCAGGAAATTCCGGAAGTTCCTCTTTTTCTTTCAATCCATTGTAGTATAGACGGACCTCTTCTGGAGTGACATCTATTTTCTCTGTAATTTTTTGTTGCTCTTTTTCTATTAAAATATTTTCTTTTTGCACTGAGGTTAATTCCTTTTTTAAGTCATCTAAATCGTTAAACCCATAGGACTTAATAACTTTCTCTATAGAACCATACTGTTGAGTAAAAAACTGTATGCTTCTATCTACCCTTGAGGATATTTCTTCATCAATTACTGAAACACTATCAATTACTGCATGATGAGCCATTAATTTTTGCTGCATTAACTCCTCTAACATTTCGCAATCAGAAATTTTTATTTTGCCCTCACTTCTTATTTCTATTTCTTGCTTGAACTTATCTATATCAGAATCTAAAACAATATTTTTTCCAATAACAACAGCAACTCCATCAATTTTTAATTTTTGAGCAGTTGCTTGTAATCCCAGAATACAGATTAGTAAGGTACTGATTGATAATTTAATATATCTTGAAATTGTTATTTTGTATGGCATCTTTTATGATTGTTTTTTCTATTTTTCTTATTAATTGAATCTTACGGTTATGTAAAATCATCTGTTCTATTGTTGAGGTAACGTAACTTAAAGGAGCCGTAGAATTTCTTTCTAAAACATCTTTTACTGCAACCAAATATAAACCTATTGAATCTTGCTTTTGAATGAATTTTGTTTTTTTTAACAATTTCTTTTTTGAAAAAGGCAATTTTAACAAAACATTATCTAATTCTCTCCAAATTGAATCATTGAACTGATGAAATTTAAAGCTCAATTCCTGCTTTTCCAACTCTTCTAAATCAAGAATATCATCCGATTTAAAAAGTGCTAAAATTTTCTTTTTATCATTAATATTGTTATCGATATGAAGGAATTTTATTTTAACTAACTCTTCATTCAATTTAAAGTTTTCTTTATTTGACAAATAAAATTCTTTTAGCTCTTCTTCAGTAATAACAGTGTCTAATTTTTGCTTAATAAGTTGTTCTTTATAATTATTTATTAGCAAACTCTCCCTGTAATCTTTCACCAAACCATTGATTTGGTTCATCGTTTGAGAGGAACTATTATTTTTTGCTTTTTCTAGTAAAAGTTTATTAATTGCCCAATCATGAATATAACTTTTAGCCATTACATGACTGTCTATCTTATGAATATTTTTGGGTAAAATATTTATAAAATCAGTTTTAAAAAGTTTTTCAGTATTGACAATTGCTACAATTTCTTTGGCTGACGTCTCTTTTTTGATTTTAAATAAATCACAAGAAAGAAACAAACAAAAACAACAAACAGTAGTTAGATATCTCATTATTTTTCTTTGTAGAAGTTCTTTAATTTATTCAATTGTCTTTTATTAACTTTCACTTTGTACTTCTTTCTTAGATCTGCAATCCAGTTGTCCTCTAAATATTTTTGATAGTCGTTAATTATTTGACCTTTGTTATTTTTAAAATCGTCTTTTTTATAAATCGCTGAATTGGTTTGAAAATATTCTTTTAAACCCAAGGTATCCTTTGAAGACTTTGTCCAAATTTTTTCTTGCATTAACTCAAAAAGGAGAAGCCCCTCTTCATACTCTCTAAGGGTAGAGGCATATTCTGGTTCTGTATGAATTAGATTCTCTTTATAGTAATTCATAATCTGATTATTTTTAAACACCTCAAAAAGCTTAAAAACGGGCAAATCTCTTCTATTTTTTATATAGTCAATAAACGCTTCTTGAGTAATAATCTTCTCATTTATAATAAGAATGGAGCGTTGAAGGGAATCTTTAGGAATCCTTCTAATATCCTTTCTATCAAATATTTTTTTTGCGTCCTCAGGTTCTGTAATATTGTATTGGTTTTTTAGTTGATTTACAACTGCTTTTGTAGACAACTGCATCCTAGAGCTACTCATTACTTTTCTTTTTAAATCTTTTTTCATTTCCTCAAAAGATTTTACAGGATACTTTTTAAGTAACTTTACAATATGCCACCCAAAATTTGTTTGAAAAGGTTTCGAAAAATCGTTGATATTTTCAAGTGCAAATGCTGCATCTGAAAAAGGCTTGATCATTTTTCCAGCACCAAATTTACCTAATTTTCCTCCTTTGTTTTTTGATCTTGAATCAGCAGAGTACTTTTTGGCTAAGTCCTCAAATTGTTCTTTGTTTTGGAGCTTAGTATAAATACTATCGATCATTGTTTTACCTTTTATAGAAGTGTCTCCAATTAGGATATGTGCCGCTTCAATTTCTCCATCAGATTCTTTATAATCTATGACTTGAACAATGTGATATCCGTATTTGGTTCTAAAAGGCATTGAAATTTCACCTTCTTTGGTAGAATATGAAGCAACTTCAAAAGGGTACACCATCCCAAATGCTGAAAAATACCCTAAGTTCCCTCCATTTCCTTTTCTTCCTGTTCTTGGATCGTCTTGTGCAGATCTGTCCTCAGAAAACTGCATCGAAATTGTCTCAAATTCTTCTCCATCAAGAATTCGTTCTCTTAATTTCAATATTTTTGTGTAAGCAGCTAAAGTGTCTTTTGGTAGGGCTTCCCTTGGTGTTCTTATTAAAATATGCTTGACATTTACCTCAATTTTTGTTCTAAAATAAGCCTCCTTAACCAATTGATCTATATAGGTTGTATCTTGTAAGTAAGGAGCAGAAAGCTGATTTTTATAGGTGTTTATCTCATTTTTATAAGAAGGCAAAGTATCAAATTTCATTTCATAAGCTTCTTTAACTTTTAACTTAAAGTTTATGAATAGTTCTAGATTTTTAGTGATGTTTTTTGCCTCTTGACTATCAATAACGTCTAAGTTTTTTTCATAAACTCTTTTAAATTCAGATACCGGTATCTTTTCGCCATCAATAGACATTATCATTGCATTTTTTCGCTGAGATTGAAGAGATACAGATAAACTTAGAACGATTAATAAAATTATTTTTCTCATAACTAATTATTTACAATGAAATTATTCCTTTAATTTTTGCTGCTTTTTTGTAATAAGAAATTACAGAATCAGAACTTTCCACTTGTAATACGATAGAAACACTAATATATTTTCCTGTTTTTGATTTTTTTTTTGAGATTACAGCCCCAGAATTGTTAAATATCTCCTCAACTTCTTGAACTTGATTTGAATCTGATGGTACTATAAATTTGTACATATAATCGGAAGGAAAGGAGGTTGTATCCTCTAATTGCACTTTTAATTTTGTGTAAAAATTTTTATTATCGCTCATAAAAAATAGGTACTTCTTATAAATTAAATATAAATAACATCTCACAAAATTACATTAAAAATTAGTTTTATAAAGGGAATAAATTATTTTTGTGAGATGCAGCAAAAAATCCTATTAATTGGCGGACCAGGAACAGGAAAAACTTCTATTTTAAATGAATTAAAAAAATTAAAATATGAATGCTACTCTGAAGTTTCCAGAGAAATCATTTTAAATGCCAAAAAACAAGGGATCGATCAATTGTTTGTTAGCAAACCATTGCTCTTCAGCGAAATGGTTCTGGACGGAAGAATAGCGCAGTATGTAAAATCCATGGAATCGAAGTCTGAAATTATTTTCTTCGACAGGGGTATTCCAGATATTCATGCGTATTTAGATTATTTTAAAACTGAATACCCTCCTATTTTTAAAGAAAAAAGTACGCAATATTCCTACGACAAAATTTTTCACTTTTCTCCTTGGAAAGAGATTCACGAAATAGATAATGAACGTTATGAGTCTTTTGAAGAAACTTCAAAAATTGATGTGTATTTAAGAAAAGCATATCTAGACTTAGGATACACACTCATTAACGTACCTTTTGGATCTTTAAAAGAAAGAACCAATTTCATTATTAATTCGCTATCCCATGATTTATGAATACACCCAATGAAATATTAAAAAAATATTGGGGGTTTTCAAAATTTAGACCTCAACAGGAAGAAATAATTTCAGCTGTCTTAGAACAAAATGATGTCATAACATTACTTCCTACAGGAGGAGGAAAATCGATCTGTTTTCAAGTTCCTGCACTCATAAATGAAGGAATTTGCTTAGTAATTTCGCCTTTAATTGCGTTGATGAAAGATCAAGTTGAAAACTTGGAACGAAAAGGAATTAAAGCACTAAGTATTCCCTCTGGAATAAAGCAAAACGAACTCATTACCTTATTTGATAATATTAAATTTGGAAATTATAAGTTTTTATATATTTCTCCAGAAAGGCTTCAATCTTATTTTATTCTCCAAAAAATAAAAGAATTAAATATTAATTTAATCGCAGTGGATGAGGCCCATTGTATTTCTGAATGGGGGCACGATTTTAGACCCTCTTACCGAAACATTAGAGAAATCAGAAATATAAAACCCAATGTTCATTTTATAGCTTTAACAGCCACTGCAAATAAAAAGATTATCGAAGACATCTCTGTAAATCTAAGTTTAAAAGTCCCTAAAATTTTTAAACAATCTTTTTTTAGACAAAACTTAGCATATCAAATTTTTACTATTGAAGATAAATTACAGCGATTACTTCAAATTTTTAATAAAACAAAGAGACCAGCTATAGTATATGTTAATTCAAGAATAAAAACCGAACAAATTGCTGCATTTTTAAATGCAAATACTATAAAAAGCACCTTCTATCACGGTGGATTATCTACCCTAGAAAAAAACAATGCATTTGAAAATTGGATGAAAGAAATCACTCCTGTCATTGTTGCTACAAATGCTTTTGGGATGGGTATAGATAAAGAAAATGTTGGTCTAGTAATTCATTTAGACCTGCCTTCAAGCATAGAAAATTACGTTCAGGAAACTGGAAGGGCCGGAAGAAATAATAAAAAGTCATTTGCTGTACTCTTATTTAATAAAAATGATACGTTATTATTTAAAGAAAAATTAAAAAAAACAGTACTAACAATTAAAGAGATCAAAGAAATCCACAAAAAATTATACCAGTATTTTAGAATTTCTTTGGGAGAATTAAGTTCTGATTCATTTGACTTTGATGCATCAGAATTCTCAAAAAAATATCATTTTTCTAGACATAAAGTAGATTCAACCATTAAAATATTATCGAATAACAGTATTCTTGAAATCAAAAATCAATATGATAAAAAGACTACGATAAAGTTTCTCATAAACAGCAGAAGAATTTTAAATTATCTCGATAGGAATACTAGCATTAAAAAGTTTACCAATTCAATCTTGAGAACCTATGCTGGTTTGTTTGAGGAAGAAGTTAGAATTGACGAATTTCTAATTGCAAAAAAAAATGGGATTACAAAAAAACAGGTAGTATCAAACCTAGAATATCTACAGAAGGATGGGATCATTCAATACAATGCAGTAAAAAGCAACGTTGAACTCCTTTTTTTATCACCGAGAGAGGATGATTATACAATTAATAAGTTTTCTAAAGAAATCAAACAATATATTGATCAGAAACAAAAAAAATCGAATGATTTGATTAGGTTTGTACATAATGACAAAATCTGCAGAAGCATTCAGATTTTAAATTATTTTGATGATCTAAATACACAAAAGTGTGGCATTTGTGATGTATGCATTTCAGAAAACAGAAAATCAAATGAGAACTTATCCAATCAAATAATTGGTCTTTTGGAAATGAAGGAACAATTGTCCTCCTCAGAGATTAAAGAATATATAAAAAACAATGAGGTAGATATTTTGAATCATCTACGTTTATTATTGGCAGAAAATAAGATTCGAATTAATCATCAAAATAAATATCAATTAAACTTATAATTATGAAAGACTTACGAATTGTATTTATGGGAACTCCAGATTTTGCAGTAACTATTTTAAAACACTTGGTAGAAAATAATTATAAGGTAGTTGGTGTGATTACCGCACCAGATAAACCAGCGGGAAGGGGAAGAAAATTAAACGAGTCTGCCATAAAAAAATATACCAAGTCTTTAGAGGTACCATTATTACAGCCTACAAATTTAAAAAATACAGACTTTCATCATGAACTAAGAAAATTAAAAGCAGATGTTCAGATTGTTGTAGCGTTTAGAATGTTACCAAAAATAGTATGGCAAATGCCCCACTACGGAACATTTAATTTACATGCTTCATTATTACCCGAATATAGAGGAGCTGCTCCAATTCATTGGGCCATTATAAATGGAGAAACAAAAACAGGAGCTACTACGTTTTTTATTGACGATAAGATAGATACAGGAGAAATTATTTTACAGGAAGAAATTGAAATTAAAAAAGAGGAAACCGTGGGTTCACTTCATGACAAATTAATGTACTTAGGAGCAGATTTGGTCGCAAGAACAGTCAATTTAATTTCAACTCAAAAGGTAACCACAAGAAAACAACCGAACTTAAAAGAAAAGTCTGCCCCGAAATTAGATCCAGAAAATTGTAGAATTGATTGGACTAGTTCCTTAGAAAAAATAGATTGTAAAATAAGGGGTTTAAATCCGTTTCCAGGCGCTTGGACTGTAATTAAAAATGGAGAACAAGAAATCACCTCTAAAATTTATGCTATCAGAAAGGAAATAGCAGAACACTCTTTTTCAATTGGTGAAATTGTGGTTACAAAAAAAGAACTTAAAATTGCCGTAAAAGCTGGATTTATTATTATCGATGAAATTAAACTATCTGGAAAGAAAAAAATGGAGACCAAAAGTCTTTTAAACGGTTATACATTTTTACCTCAAGCAAAAGTTCTATAAACTCAACAGAGCAAAGGATTCCATGATTCTCAACCGTGTTTATTAACAATTTATATGCATTTATTAACAAAACAGGTGATTTTTAATAGTCAAATTTGCGTAAATCCTTAATCCGTCTATATTTGTTAAGCTTTTAAGCAAAAAAAATATTCAATTAATTTAAAATCTATTTATTATGAACAAGTCAGATTTAATCGATGCAATGGCTGCAGATGCAGGAATTTCAAAAGTAGCTGCTAAAGCAGCATTAGAATCTTTTACAGGAAATGTAACTTCTGCTTTAAAAGGTGGTGATAAAGTTGCTTTAGTAGGATTTGGAACTTTTTCTGTTTCAAACAGAGCTGCTAGAACTGGTAGAAATCCTCAAACAGGAAAAACAATTCAAATTGCAGCTAAAAATGTAGCTAAATTTAAAGCTGGAGCTGGTTTAAGTGACGCAGTCAACTAAAATCTGTTTTTCAAAGCATATAAAAACTCTCTTATCTAAGAGAGTTTTTTTTTGTAATAAAAATTTAATACATTTATTAAGAATCCATTTATAAGATCAAGTGAAACCAACGAAAGGTAAATTATTAATTGCAGAACCTGCTATTCTAAATGATAGTTCATTCAACAGAACCATTGTTTTACTCACAGAACATACGCCTAATAATACTGTTGGTTTTATTTTAAATAGACCTCTAGACTATACGGTTAGTGATTTATTACCAGATATTGATTGCAATTTCCTGGTACATCAAGGAGGTCCCGTAGAGCAAGATAATTTATATTTTGTACATAAAATTCCTGAATTAATCCCCGATAGTATCGAAGTTTCCAATGGAATCTTTTGGGGAGGAAATTTTGAATCTTTAAAATTCTTATTAAATAACAATCTGTTAAACGAGAGTGATATTCGTTTTTTCTTAGGATATTCTGGTTGGGGAAAAGAGCAACTTGATAAAGAAATGAACGAGAAATCTTGGTTTGTTGGAGAACAAGATATCAATACTGTCTTTTCTATCGATGATGAAAATTTGTGGAAAAACAAGTTACTACAAAAAGGAGGTGACTACAAACTTTGGGCAAATGCTCCAAGTAATTTTAATCTAAATTAACTCCCCGCAATTTGCAATAATTGTAAATTGTTTGCTATTTTCTGTCCCACTTTACTAGTAAATTTTTTTTTCTTGTAGCTAGAAACTGGCTGAATACCAACTATCGCATTGGTTATAAACACCTCATCAGCTTTCTGTAACTCAAAAGGTGAGATGGAAGTTTCCTCTATAGTAAATTCCTTATTTTTTAATATAATATCAATTACCTTAGAACGAATAATTCCTTTGATACATCCTTGGTCAAGGGCAGGGGTTTTGACAACTGTTCCTTTGACAATAAAAATATTTCCATTGGTAACTTCAACAACACCCTTTTTTTCATTCAATAAAATACAATTATCTAAATCATTTTCTTGTGCAAAAATACTCGCCAAAGTATTTAGCATTCTATTATTGGTTTTTATAGTTGATAATAAGCCTGAATAATTATAAAAATCTTTGAAAACATCTAAAGAATAGGAATCTTTGATCTGATGTAAATTTTCATTTACCTGAATACTGTAGTCTATTTTATTTGTCTTTGGAGTATACAATCCTCCATCTTTTCTGTAAATATTTAATCGAACTCTGTAAGAAGCAGCAGCATCTTGAACTGCTACTGTTTTTAAGATTTCTTTTTCTAAAAATTCCAACGTAAATTCCATTGGAATTTTCATGCGTAACATTCGCATAGAAGACATGAGTCTGAAATAATGATCTTCCCAAAAAATAACTTTTTGGCGAATCACTTTTACCGTTTCAAAAATAGCATCTCCATACTTAAAAGCTCTATTTTCAGAAGTTAATTTTATGGTATCTGGATGTTGTAACTCTCCATTGAAGTTGATCATAATGATGAATTTAAAGTTGTAAAATTAATGTTTTTTAAAAGATATATTCATAAAAAAACTCAACAATAATTGTTGAGTTTGTGAAGATCTAAAACCTATGTTTAGGCACCTATGGTATGTCTTAATTCATCAATTTGATTCTCCCATAATTGTTTGGAGACCTCTACTTCCTCATCATCGTCAGCAAAATCAGTTATCATCAATGAAACATCCTTTGTAAGAGCATCTACTTGAATTTTAATTTCAAAAAAACTATCATCATCCTCACTTTCTACCCATTTGAAACGAACTCTCTCATCGGATTTTTTCGAAATTAATTCTGCTTTCTCTTCTTCTCCATCCCAAATAAAACTATACAATTTACCTCGAGAATTCACCTTATCTGCAAACCATTCTTGTAGATTAGACGGAGATGAAATATACTGATATAACATGTGGGGCGAAGCATGTACAGGAATTTCTAATTCAAATTTTATTTTATTCATTAATTTTTTCTTTAGTTGACAATATAGGTAATAATTCTATTTTAAAAAAATTAAAAACACCTCTTGCTAGTTAGTAAAATTCAATTATATTTGCAGCCTTAAAACCTTATGGCGAGGTAGCTCAGTTGGTTAGAGCGCAGGATTCATAACCCTGAGGTCGGCAGTTCAAATCTGCTCCTCGCTACAAAATCCCAAACAACTGTTTGGGATTTTTTATTTGATAAAAATTCTATAAATTGCCATGATTAATCCTCTAGCAAAACGTTAAAAAGGAATACAATCAGTATTCAAAAAACAATAATTTTTCTACTTAAATTTCTTATTTATGAACATACATATTCAAATTATTAAAGAAGAAGAAATTATAACAATTATCCCACTTCTAAACAAACTCAATACCAAGACACCTCTCCAAACACTCACAGAAAGAGTATTAGAGATGTCAAAAGCACCCAATTATGAATGTGCTGGATTGTATGTGGATGATGTATTAGTCGGTATTTGCGGCCTCTGGTACGCAACAAGACACTACATAGGAAAATCTGCTGAGCCAGACCATGTCATTATAGATGAAACACTCAGAGGAAAGGGTCTTGGAAAAAAATTCTTCAGCTGGATTGATCGTCATGTTCAAAGTAAAGGATGCGAGGCAATCGAATTAAATGCCTATGTTAGCAATACAAAATCTCATAAATTTTACTACAATGAGGGATATAATGTGTATGGTTTTCACTTTTTAAAAGTATTGCGTGATGACAAAAAATTTTACTAATTTTTGATACTAAAATCATTGCATAACTCAAAAATGATTCTATATTTGCAACTCTTTACCATGCGAAAGTAGCTCAGTTGGTAGAGCGTCAGCCTTCCAAGCTGAATGTCGCCAGTTCGAACCTGGTCTTTCGCTCAAAAAAACCGAAACTTTTTTAGTTTCGGTTTTTTTATATCAATTATTTTTTAATCTATCTCCAAAAATAAATAATAAGAGGATTGGAATCCCCAACAGGGTAACAAGCATATTATTGGTGATAAATAAAGAGGGATGCAATAAAAGCGTGATCAAAAAACCACCCATTGCACCACCTAGATGTGCAGAATGACCAATAGCACCCAATTGTTTTTTCATTCCATAAATTGAATACAACAAGTAGCCTACTCCAAAAATATATCCAGGAATTGGTATGGGAATAAAAAATAAAAACAACTCCATACCAGGATATAAAAGAATTGAAGAGTATACGATACCAGAAACAGCACCCGAAGCTCCTACGGCACTATAATAGGGTTGGTCGCGATGATATTTAAGAGAATATAGGCCTCCAGCTAACAAACTACCGAAATAAATAATTAAAAAGAAGGGAGCCCCTAAAAAAGCTTGAACAATATTTCCAAAAAGATATAGAGCATACATATTAAAACCCAAATGCACCCAATCCGCATGTAAAAAACCTGAAGTAAGAAGTCTGATTTTTTCTCCAGACAAAATGCTTCCAATCTGAAATTTATATTTAGTAAAGAAAGCATGTTCTTTGAAGCCTTTCATGGAAAATAAAACATTGGCCATTATAATAATAAAAACTGCTTGATTTATCGTATTCATCATAGCACAAACATAATAAAAACAGCCAACTAATTCTATTCCATTTTAAATTAAAATACGATCTTTGCGGAAACCAAATAGTATTTATGAACTTTATTGTTTTTGCAATTGCGTATCCATTAATTTGGGTTTTTTCGAGATTACCCATGAGGATTTTATACCTAAAATCTAATATTATTTATCTATTTATGTTTTATGTAACTGGATACAGAAAAAAAGTTGTTTTAGAAAACTTAAAACTATCCTTTCCCAAAAAAACTGAGGCAGAATTGAGGATTATTTCTAAGAAATTCTTTAAACATTTTATAGATCTAATCATGGAAAGTGTAAAAGCTTTTTCAATTTCTAAAAAACAACTTTCAAAACGATACACCTACAAAAATCCAGACTTAGTAAATGCATATGTAAAAGAAGGAAGAAATATTGCTTTGGTTGGAGCACATCAAGCAAATTGGGAATGGTCTTTTGGCATCTCTATGGTATTAGATATCGATGTATACGGAGCCTACACAAAATTAAATAATAAGTACTTTGAAAAGTGGGTACGGAAATCAAGAGAAAAGTTTGGTGTGATTGGTTATAAAACCTCTGATACCGTTAGAGGAATCCAAAAAAACATGAACGATAATAAACAAGGAGCTTATATTTTATTAAGTGACCAATCTCCTCAACCCCATAAAACATACTATTGGAGAGAATTTTTCAATATCAAAGTACCGGTTCATACTGGAGCTGAAATGCTCTCTAAAAAATTCGATTTGGTCGTTATTAATTATGTCACCAGAAAAATAAAAAGAGGATATTACGAAACTGAATTTCAACTAATAACCGATACACCAAAAGAATTTGATGATTATCAACTTACAGACAAATACACAAAATTAACTGAAGAAAATATAAAGGTTCAACCCGAGTTCTATTTGTGGTCTCACAGACGTTTTAAGCATCGGGATAAAGTTCCAAAAGAATTTCAGTAAGTTTTTAAAATTAAGCCAAGCTCATAAAACATTATCACTCATATTGTTTTTCTAAAACAACCTAAATTTTCCACCAATTACGATGTTATTTTCAAAGAAGAAAAAACTTTGTGAGGCAGATTCTAGAGTATTTAATGATGTTTTAACATCTGGCATATCAATATAACCTATTTTATATGCAGACTGAATATAAAAATGCTTTAAAAAAGTAACATTCAATCCTGCGATAGCAGAAACTCCCCATCCAGACAAGTGATAATCATCATGTCTTTCTTTTCCAAGTAAGGAAGTATCTGTTTTCGGATATAACACTCCAACACCAAAACCTTCAGTCAAATTTACTTGTAAATTTTTAGAGTTGAAACCAAACCAATGATCAATATTGTCAAAACGTTTTAGTTCAATATTTAAATAATTTAATCCATCTGTATGCTCTAATCGTAAAAAGTCTTCGGTTAATTGAATTTTCTGATTGTTATAAATTCCATCATATTTCAAATTACCAATAGTAATGGTTCCATCGATGGTCACAAACTGATCATTATTTACAACATATTTCATATGATCTACACCAATTGATATAGTATAGTTTTCTTTAAAAAAATACCCTATTCTAAAATTTGTTTGTGGCTTGGTTATATTTGTGATTCCGAAATATTTTTTAAAAGAAAATTTTGATGGAGTATCACGTGCTTTTACATCAGACAATACAAAATCGTAGTTTTCTCCTTTAAATCGAATGTCAGAATCGGAATAACTAGCCCAATTCCATCCCCAATGAGCAAAAAATTTACCTTTATTAGTTGGCTTGTTTTTTAGAGCTACATCATTCCTCTGCTGTCCTTGAATAAAGGAAATATTCAACAGCAAAACTAGTGTACATATATAATTAGCTTTCAAGTATATTATATTATTTAATTATCTGTTTAATTTCATTGATAAACCTAATCGCTAGGGTATCTGCTGCTTCTTGAGACTTCGCTTCAGTGTAAATTCTAATAATAGGTTCTGTATTCGATTTTCTCAAATGTATCCATTGATCAATAAAATCAATTTTCACACCATCAATAGTATTTACTTCTTCGTTTTTATAGTTAGAAGCCATTGTTTCTAGAATAGCATCAACATTGATCTCAGGAGTAAGCTGTATTTTATTCTTACTCATAAAATAGCTAGGATATGAATCTCTCAACTCTTTACAAGAAACTTTTTTATTTGCTAAATGGGATAAAAACAAGGCAACACCCACTAAAGAATCTCTTCCATAATGTGATGCTGGATAAATAATTCCTCCATTTCCTTCTCCTCCAATTACCGTATTGGTTTCTTTCATTTTATGCACAACATTCACTTCACCAACTGCACTAGCAGTATACGTACCACCGTGTTGCTGAGTGACATCTCTTAGAGCTCTTGAGGAAGATAAATTAGAAACCGTATTTCCTCCACCCAACTTTCCTAAAACATAATCTGCACAAGCAACCAAAGTGTATTCTTCACCAAACATAGAGCCATCCTCAGAAACCAAGGCCAATCGATCTACATCTGGATCTACCACAATTCCAAAATCGGCCTGTTCTTTAATTACTAATTCAGAGATATCTGTCAAATGTTCTTTTAAAGGTTCTGGATTATGAGGAAACTGACCATTTGGCGTACAGTATAACTCAATACAAGTTACATTTAATTCTTTTAATAGGGCAGGAATAAATATCCCTCCTGTAGAATTTACAGCATCTACAACTACGGTAAAATTGGCTTTTTTAATGGCTTCAACATCTACTAACTCCAAGTTTAAAACCTCTTGTATGTGTTTTTCAACATAGGAAGAATTCTCTGTATAGGTTCCTAAATCATCTACTTCAGAAAACTCAAAATCTTCATTTTCTGCCAACTCTAAAATTTGCTCACCCTCTGCTCCATTTAAGAATTCTCCTTGCTCATTTAACAATTTTAGAGCATTCCACTGTTTTGGATTATGAGAAGCGGTTATAATAATACCTCCATCTGCTTGCTCCATTGGAACAGCAACTTCAACTGTTGGAGTCGTAGACAAACCAATATCTATCACATCTATTGCCAAGCCCACTAATGTATTTGCAACTAAACTAGAAATCATCTTACCAGAAATACGAGCATCTCTACCAATAACTATGGTTATTTTTTCCTTTCCTTTATTTCGTTGCTTTATGAAAGCTCCATAGGCAGCAGCAAACTTTACAGCATCGATGGGTGTTAAATTATCGGCAGTTTTACCACCAATGGTTCCTCTAATTCCAGAGATTGATTTTATTAAAGTCATCGTTATTTTTTGAACAAAGATAAATTATTTGATCCAATGCTAAAACAAATTTAGCACATGAAAAAGCCGTTACAAATTGCAACGGCTTTTGAAAGATTATAAATATCTACTGTTGTAAAAAGAACTTATTTCTTTTTATTTCCAGCTTCCATTTTCTTTTTAAGATCTGCAAGACCACCGATATCTCCAAGGGTAGTTTTTTCTGCTTCAGCTGCTTTCTTCACTGCTGCTTTCACATTTCTTTTTTCTTGCTCTTTAAATAAAGATGTATGAGATACAACAACTCTTCTGTATTCTTTAGAGAATTCCAAAACTATGAATTCGATTGTGTCTCCTTTTTCTAACTTAGAACCATCTTCTTTTTCCAAGAATCTTGTTGGTGCAAAACCTTCTACTCCATCAGCAAAAGTTACAACTGCTCCTTTATCATTCTTTTCTTTGACTGTTCCTTCATGTTTAGAACCGATCGTATAAGTAGCCTCATGTGCATCCCAAGGATTTTCTTGAGTTTGTTTATGACCTAAGTTTAACTTTCTATTCTCTACATCTAATTCTAAGACTTGAACTTCTAGTTGATCACCAACAGTTACAAAATCTGATGGGTGTTTCACTTTCTTAGTCCAAGATAAATCAGAAATATATACCAAACCATCGATTCCTTCTTCTAATTCTACAAACACTCCAAAATTAGTGTAGTTACGAACAGTACCTGTATGCTTAGAAGCAATTGGATATTTCGTTGTAATATCTGTCCATGGATCTGGATGTAATTGTTTGATTCCTAAAGACATTTTTCTATCTTCTCTGTCTAAAGTTAAAATTTGAGCTTCAACTTTATCTCCAACCTTCACGAAATCTTGGGCAGAACGTAAATGAGTTGACCATGACATCTCTGAAACATGAATCAATCCTTCTACACCTTGCTCTACTTCAACAAATGCTCCATAATCAGCTAAAACAACAACTTCCCCTGTAACTTTATCTCCAACTTTTAAATCGTTGTTTAAAGCTTCCCATGGGTGAGCTGATAATTGTTTTAATCCTAATTGGATTCTTGATTTATTATCATCAAAATCTAAGATTACTACATTTAATTTCTGATCTAATTCAACAACTTCATTTGGATGATTGATTCTAGACCAAGATAAATCAGTAATATGAACCAATCCATCTACACCCCCTAAATCAACAAATACACCGTAAGAAGTAATGTTTTTAACAATCCCTTCTAATACTTGTCCTTTTTCTAGTTGGCTAATGATTTCTTTTTTCTGTAATTCGATATCTGCTTCAATAAGTGCTTTATGAGAAACAACAACGTTTTTAAATTCGTGGTTTATTTTTACCACTTTGAATTCCATTGTTTTCTCTACATATTGATCGTAATCTCTAATCGGTTTCACATCAATTTGAGAACCTGGTAAAAATGCTTCAATTCCGAAAACATCTACAATCATACCCCCTCGAGTTCTACACTTCACAAAACCATTAACTACTTCACCTGTTTCATGAGCATTGTTTACACGTTCCCATGCTTTAATTACTCTTGCTTTTTTGTGAGACAATACTAATTGACCTGAAGAATCCTCTCTTTTATCAACTAATACTTCTACTTTATCTCCTTCTGCTAATCCTTGGTTATAACGGAATTCATTTAAAGAAATAACTCCCTCAGATTTAGAATTGATATCGATGATTGCATCTCTATCAGTAATTCTGATTACAGTTCCTTCTATTACATCTCGCTCAT